>Ga0209759_1000157_pt1 | contig 116657 bp, 98 predicted proteins | sample AraplaCL_Col_mMS_FD_184261 | JGI IMG/M metagenome (GOLD analysis project Ga0209759, IMG submission 184261) | Arabidopsis root microbial communities from the University of North Carolina, USA - plate scrape CL_Col_mMS (SPAdes) (version 2) | ecosystem: Host-associated > Plants > Roots >...
TTGGCTGTATTGCCCCACCGGCAGTACGGCAACCCGTCAAAGCCTGATGACCATAGCGAGTCGGTCCCACCCCTTCCCATCCCGAACAGGACCGTGAAACGACTCCACGCCGATGATAGTGCGGATTACCCGTGTGAAAGTAGGTAATCGTCAGGCTCCCCTGCAGCATCAGAAACCCCACCCCATCATAGGTGGGGTTTCTGCGTTTACCCCGCCGCCATACACGTAAAATCCCGCGTGATCAGCCGCCTTCACTCGCCGCCCACCCGCAACGCGTTCGCGTAGCCCGTCAGCCTTTAGTCCCTGAAGGTGTTTGCGTGGCGCAAGCAATACGAGGAAGGCAGCTTGGCTGTGGTGAAGGCTGAAGAAGCCGTGGTGCTCACCTCGCAGTTAGCCAAAGCGATGAAGGAAATAGGGAACGGCAGCGTCTGCTTGGCAAGAAGACGCAGGAGGCAGCAATCCTGAACGTCGTGCGCATGCACGACGCAGGCAGCCGCACTCATCGAGCGGCTGTCGGACAACGCTCTACCTACATTGGCTGTCGTACGCACTTTCGCTCGCGAACTGGGTTCGCCGGCGCGGATTCTGAAGGCGAACGTGCTGCCCGTAACTTACAGCCTGATCGGCACGGCCAAACTAACGGCATCGATCCCAAGCATATCTGCGTCACGTTCTCATCCATCTCGCCGAGCATCCGACAACCGCATCAAAAAACTGCTGCCGTGGGCCGTCGCACCCAGCTGTCCTGGTTGTTACCGCATTTCCCGAAGAGTTCAGCACGAAGTCTCAACATTGACTATCTTGCCGTACCTATCTAGACGGTACTGCCATGACGCTTACGTCCTAAAAAAGCATTCATCACTTCCCCAGACCGTTCCTGCGACAGTCCGACAGCATCCCTCCGTCTTAACATCCACCCCAAAATACTGTATAAATATACAGTGAAAACTCGTCACCCCCATGCTTGCTCGATGCCGGGCAGGGCGGAGCATTCCCTAATTCAAGAGCGTGTCTATGGCAGCAGCGATTCAGCTTGCGACATCCGCCCTGTCGTCCCAATTGCGGCGTCAGGTGTGGCAGGGCAATGAACTTGCCGAGGCAGACTCGCGTGTGATTTCCAGCGGCTATGCCGCGCTGGATTGTTTGTTGCCGGGGCAAGGCTGGTCAGCTGGCGGTCTGACGGAATTGTTGATCGAGCATGGTGGAGTGGGTGAAATACGTCTGCTAGCCCACGCGCTGTGTCATCTGACGAAGCACGCCAAGCGGCATGTCATGCTCGTGGCGCCTCCGTATCAGCCATGCGCTGCCGCATTGAGAGCCTGGGGTGTCGATGTCGAGCGAGTCTTATGGGTGCGCTCGAGTGAAGACCAAGCCTTGTGGGCCGCTGCTCAGGCGTTGAAGCAGGATGGCATCGGCGCGGTCCTGGTTTGGCTGCCGAATGCGCGCGCCGACAAGGTCAGGCGTCTGCAAGTAGCGGCTCAGGAGTCGGCATCGCTGGCATTTTTGATCCGGCCTGTCGAAGCCGCCACGCAATCTTCCCCGGCGCCATTGCGAATGATCTGCGAGCCGTTCTTGCCGGCCAATGCGCAGACGATCAACCGTCGTCAATGGCTGCAGGAGATTGGTGTGTCGATCGACATCTTCAAGCGTCGCGGGCCGCCGCTAGCCGAGCCTCTTCGTCTCGTTTTGCCTTTACAAAGCGTCTTGTTGCCGGAAAACGGAGTGGGTGGCCATCAAGGGCCAGAGATTAAACATGCTGTGGATCGCAGTCACATTGCCACTCTTGTCGCTGGAAGCGGTGAAGCCTCTCGCGCCGCTCCCGGATGGTTCGCTCGCGAAGCCGAATCGGCGTGAATCGCGCGACGAGACAAGCCAACTTCACGATGCCGACAACATCGTCGAAGGGCGTTGTTACGCGCTAGCCGACCACGCGCACATTCTGATGCCGGATTTCGACGCACTGCGCGCCGGCGTGCACGCGGGTCATTCGCGTTCGTACGCCTTGGCGTTGGCGCCGGGGCTCGAACTGCTTGCCGCCGACGCCGCCCGCGAAACTCAGGCATTCGAAGCCATAGCGCTTGCCTTGCTGACGTACACGCCGAAAGTGTCGCTTGCCGAAGCGCATACCCTGTTGCTGGAAGTCGGCTCCGGGTTGAGGTTGTTCGGCGGCTTGCGCGCGTTGTTGTCGCGGGTGTCGGCCACGGTGGCGGAATTCGGCTACACGGCGCGCATCGCCTGTGCGCCGACTGCCTGGGGAGCGTGGCTATTGGCGCAGGCCCGCGCCGTTCGGCAGAAGAATCGCTGGCACGTGATCAAGGAGACGTCGCTTGCGCGTGTCCTCGATGGTTTATCGGTATCGCTGCTGCCGGTCACGCAAGCGCATCGCGATGCGCTTGCGCACGTCGGCTGCACGACGCTGGCCGATTTGCGTCAATTGCCGCGCTCCGGTGTCGTGCGGCGTTTCGGCAGCGGCATTCTGGATCTGCTGGCACAAGCGTATGGCACGCGCCCGGACCCACGCGAATCGTTTCGTGCGCCGGCGTCGTTTCATGCGCAACTGGAATTGCCCTCGCGGGTCGACAACGCGGATGCCTTGCTGTTCGCCGCGCGTCGGCTGATCGTGCAGTTGGCCGGTTGGCTGAGCGCGCATCACGCGGCGCTCAGCGGCTATACGTTGCTGCTCGAGCATGAATTGGCGTCCCGTCATGCGCCGACGACATCGAGCCTGAAGGTGGCGTGGGCCATACCGTCGCGCGATGCCGAGCATCTGATCTGGTTGCTGCGGGAAAAATTGAATCAGACCGTGCTGTCGGCACCGGTCATCGAGTTGAAGCTGGTCGCGGATCAAATCGGCGAATATGCCGGGCAGTCGGACACCTTGTTTCCCATGCCCGAATCCGATGGCGATTCGATTGCGCGTCTGCTCGAACGCCTGAGCGCGCGGTTGGGGCCGGAGAATGTGCTGCAGATGTCGGTGCAGGACGATCATCGTCCCGAGCGGGCAATGCGCGTCGAAGCCTACGAGGCGCAAGCGTTTTCGCGCAAGAAGCGTTCGCCGGCGAAAGCCCGGACAAAAGTTAAAGCAGACAACGCCTGGCTGACCGATGCATTGCAGCACGCCGCATCGGCGGAGGAGGGGCGCGCAGACGGCGATGCGCTTGCGCGAGTGGCACTAGCGGCGCAAGCAGCCCAACAGCTAAACGAAACAGCCAACGCAAGAAACAATCGCCGATCCGACTCCCAACCGGCCGATATCCAAACCTCGCTCGATCTGCCCGACAGTGCGTTGCCGTCGCAGCCTCGCCCGGTCTGGATGCTCGACAAACCGCTGCGCCTGATGATGCGCGACCAGCGGCCCATCTATCGTCGGCCATTGAAAATGCTCACGCGCACCGAGCGGATCGAAGCAGGGTGGTGGGACGGCAACCGGGTAGAGCGCGATTACTATGTCGCGGCCGACGACCGCGGTCACATGTTCTGGGTATACCGCGAACGCCTTAACGGCGAGTGGTATTTGCAGGGTCTGTTCGGCTGACCATCATGCCACCAACCCAGCCGTCACTCCTCGTGCAGCAGCCACTCGCCACTCAGTTGCCGGCGTATGCGGAATTGCATTGCCTGACTAATTTCTCGTTTCTGCGGGGCGCATCGCATCCTCATGAGCTCGTCGAGCAGGCGATGTCGCGCGGCTACAGCGCGCTCGCCATCACCGACGAATGCTCGTTGGCCGGCGTCGTGCGCGCTCACACGGCGTTGAAGGAAATCAAAACGGAGCGGGAGCGTCAGCAGAAAGAGCGCGAGGACAAGGCAAACACTGCGCAATCGGAAGCGCCTTCGGAAGACGCGACACAAATCGAAGCGTCGCAACAGGAAACCGCGCAACAGGAAACCGCAGAAGCCGAGGCACTAAAACCCCTCCCTCACCTGATCATCGGCAGCGAACTCAATCTCACCGACGAAACCGGCGATCCCTTCTGCACCCTCGTTGCGCTAGCAACCAACCGCAACGGTTACGGCAACCTTTCCGAACTGATTACGCTAGCCCGCTCGCGCGCGGACAAAGGCAGCTATCGCCTCGGTCCGTCCGACTTCACTGACTCCTTACCCCATCTGGCGCATCTAAAAACCTTACCCGATTGCGTACTGATGCTCGTGCCGCAGCGCACGGCGACGCTTTCGCATACGCTGCGCTGCGCGCATTGGCTCGCCTCGTTCGCTGCACAACGGGCATGGATCGCGCTCGAACTTTGGCAAACGGGCAGCGACGATCTTCAGATCGACGCCTTGCGCATGATTTCAAAAGCGAGCGGTTTGCCGCTGGTCGCGGCAGGCGGTGTTCTCATGCATGCCCGATCGCGCAAGCCGTTGCAGGACACGATGACCGCCATCGGCCTCGTCACGCCGCTATCGCAATGCGGCCATGCGCTAGAGGCGAACGCGGAGCGACACATGCGCACGCGTGTGCGGCTTGGAAAACTGTATCCGCGCGATACGATGGAAGAAACGCTGCGTATTGCCGCGCTCTGCCGTTTCTCGCTCGACGAACTCAAGTATGAGTATCCCGAAGAACTGGTGCCCGCCGGCGAGTCGCCATCGAGCTATCTGCGCAAGCTGGTTATGGCCGGCGCAATGGAGCGCTGGCCCAAGGGCATCGACCTGAAGCGAATCGGTCAGATCGAAAAGGAGTTAGGGCTGATCGCCGATCTGAAATACGAAAAGTATTTTCTGACGGTGCACGATATCGTGAGTTTCGCGCGCTCCAGAAACATTCTGTGTCAGGGGCGAGGTTCAGCGGCGAATTCGATCGTTTGTTATTGCCTGCACGTGACGGAAATCGATCCGGTGCACATGAACATGCTGATTGAGCGTTTCATCTCGCGCGCGCGCAACGAGCCGCCTGATATCGACGTCGACTTCGAGCATCAGCGGCGCGAAGAGGTCATTCAATATATCTATACGAAGTACGGCCGTCATCGGGCGGCGCTGACTGCGTCGCTGATTACATATCACGCGCGTAGTGCACTGAAGGACGTCGGCAAGGCGCTGGGTCTCGAGGTGTCGTTGATCGAGCGGATCAGCAAGTCACAACAATGGTGGGACGGCACGGATGCGGTCGCCAAATATCTGGCCGAAGCGGGCTTCGACGCCAATTCGCACATCACGCAGAATCTGATTCGTCTCACGAAGGAGTTGCGCGCTTTCCCGCGTCATCTGTCGCAACACGTCGGTGGCTTTGTGATCGCGAAAGACAAACTGTCGCGCCTCGTGCCGATCGAGAACGCGACGATGAAAGACCGCAGCGTGATCGAATGGGACAAGGACGATATCGACGCGCTCAAGCTTCTGAAAGTCGACGTGCTGGCGCTCGGCATGTTGTCGGCGATCCGGCGCGCGCTGGAATTCGTCGCGTTGAGGCGTGGCTTTCCGAAGTTCAGTGTGCAGGATATTCCGCGTGAGGATCGCGCCGTCTACGAAATGTGCGGCCATGCCGACACGATCGGCGTATTCCAGATCGAATCGCGTGCGCAGCAAAGCATGTTGCCGCGCCTGAAGCCCAACAAGTACTACGATCTCGTGATCGAAGTGGCGATCGTGCGGCCCGGGCCGATTCAGGGCGGCATGGTGCATCCCTATCTGCGCCGCAAGCAGGGGCTCGAGGCTGTCGACTACGCGAAGGATGAATTGCGCCCCGTGCTCGAACGTACGCTCGGCGTGCCGATTTTCCAGGAACAGGTCATGCATCTGGCGATGGTTGCGGCGAAATATACCGGTGAGCAGGCCGATCAGTTGCGGCGCGCGATGGCCGCATGGCGGCGCAGCGGCAACCTCGCGAAGTATCAGAAGGATTTGAACGAGCGGATGCTCAAGCGTGGTTATGAACAGGAGTTCATCGACCGCATCTGCAAACAGATCGAAGGCTTCGGCGAATATGGTTTTCCGGAGAGCCATGCGGCGAGCTTCGCGCTGCTCGTCTATCTCAGCGCGTGGTTGAAGCGCTATGAACCGGCTGCTTTTCTGGCGGGTTTACTGAACAGTCAGCCGTTGGGGTTTTATTCGCCGTCGCAACTCGTTCAGGATGCAAAGCGTCACGGCGTCGAGGTATTGCCGCCCGACGTGACCTTGAGCGATTGGGAGTCGACATTCGAGAGACGTGGTCATGAAGGACAGCGGATCTCAGCGGACGAAACCTGTTTGCATCGTCAGCAGGCCGTACTCTCCGCGCAGCAATTGCGCGATCTTTCGCTGCGGCGTTTGACAGTAAGCAGGACGGTCCGGCGCGCGGCGCAGCGATTGACTGCCCGCGTGTTTCAACCGTCGAACACTTATGGCGCGCGCGGCCCCGCTGTGCGCATCGGCATGCATCTGATCAAGGGGTTCTCGCAAGCGGCGGCCGAACGCATCATGGCCGCCCGGAACGAGGCGCCGTTTACCGATGTCGACGATCTGGCGCGCCGTGCGGCCCTGACGCGGCGCGATCTCGAAGCGCTTGCCGCGGCGAACGCGCTGGTCAGTATCGCTGGACATCGGCGCGAAGCGTGGTGGGCCGTGACGGCGCAGCACACGGTGCCCAAACTGCTGCGCGACGCGCCGATCGCCGAAGCGCCGCTAATGTTGCCGCAGGCAGCCGAGAGCCGCGAAATCGTCGACGACTACGCGAGCCTTGGCCTTACGCTCAATCGTCATCCGCTTGCGCTTTTGCGTGCACGCCTTGCCCAGCATCGTTTTCGCACGGCCGCCGAACTCGCCGCGTGTCAGCACGGCACATTGGCGCGAGCGTGCGGCATCGTCACCGTGCGGCAGCGGCCGGGCACGGCAAACGGCACGGTGTTCGTTTCCATCGAAGACGAGACCGGTTCGATCAATGTGATCGTCTGGCCGTCACTGGTGGAAAAGCAGCGCAAGGTTTTGCTGGGCGCATCGTTGCTGGCGGTCTACGGCGTTTTGCAGCGCGACGACGGCGTGGCGACCGGCGGCGACCAGGCCGGCAACGGAGTGAGCGCGAATCAGGCTAAGGGGAAGCGGAAGAACAAGGGTGAAGTGATCCATCTCGTCGCTCATCGCCTCGAAGACCATAGCGAATGGCTGGGTGAACTGGCCACGGCGAGCCGCGATTTTCATTGAGGGCGGTTCGCGGTGCTCAAGCGCACCGGTTCGACGTAAGACCGTCGTGCCGGCGCGCATCGATCGAATCACAACGCGGGCGACTTACCGCGCTCAACCGTACCTGCCAGACAAAACGTTCTATGCGTGTGCGGCGCCGCGCCACGGAAATGCCGCTAACACTTGCCGAATCGCCGTATCGAACGGCGTGCGCCGGCCTATGCCGAGCGCCTCGAGGCGGCTCGAAGCCAGGTGGCAGTTATGTGGCCGGGGCGTCGAATCGGTCGGCGTAGCTTGCGGCGTCAGACGCGCGTCGAGTTGCAGCGCTTCGGCAAGGCGCACGGCGATCTCGTACTTGTTCATCGGTTCGTCGCCGGACCATTGCACGATGCCGCGGATCGCGTCGCCTTGCGCATGCCGTTCGAGCATCTGGCGGATTACGAACGCGACGTCCGGCGTGAAAGTGGGGTAACGGATCGCCCATGCATCCATGACGGCGGGCTTGCTCCCCGGCGCCGCCGACCCGGCGATCGCGGGCACGAGACTCGTCACGGCCGACTCCGCCCAACTGACGATCGGCCCGTACAGCAGCGGCAGACGCAACACGCAGCCGAGGTCAGTCGATTCAGTCAGCGCGTGCTCGCCTTCAAGCTTGCTATGCCCATAGGCGTTGAGCGGCGCGGGCACGGAATCGTGCTGGTAGGGCGGGTGCGTGCCGTCGAACACATAGTCGGTAGAGATCGACAGCGTCCATGCGCCGCGCCGGTTTGCCGCGCTGGCAAGGGTGCGCACCGCATCGACATTCAGCGCGCGCGCCAGCGCGGGATCATGCTCGCACACGTCCGGCCGACGCTCCGCCGCGGCAATCACGAGCGCGTCCGGTGCTTCGCGTTCGACGAACTGCTCGACCGCCCGCGCGTCGCGGATATCCAGCGAGACCTTGCCCGGCGCCGGCCGGCTGAATGCTGTGGCGACGACTTGCCAATCGCTCTGCTGCGCCAGTTCGTCGACGAGCGCGCGGCCAAGCAGCCCGGAGGCACCAATGACGGCAACTTTGAACATGATGAACTCGCTTAACGGGCCGCGCCGGGCGAGCCGCTGGCCGTGCCGCTCGTGATGCCCGTCACGGTGTAGCCGGCTTCGTCGATGGCAGCCTTCAGCGTCTCGGCCGGTTGCGCCGATTCCACCGCGACGCGCCCGGACGCCAGATCCACGCGGACTTGCGCGCCGCTATCGTGTTCGCGGATGGCGTTCGTGACCGCCGTCACACAATGCTGGCAGCTCATGCCTTCTACCTGGAATTCGATCGTCATCGGGATTGCCTCGGGGAAATGGATAATGCGACGGTTGAATTATGCCTGCCGATCCGCAATTCAGTGGATGACCTTCCCATTATGGGAAGGTGTACGATCGACGCACACACTGGAGAAACGGCCATGAATATCGGTGAAGCGGCCCGCGCGTCGGGCCTCACGGCGAAAATGATCCGCTACTACGAGAGCGTCGGCCTGCTGGCGGCGAAATCGCGTACCAGCGCCAACTATCGCGTATACGGTCCGCAAGAGGTTCACTCGCTGCGCTTCATTCGCCAGGCGCGCCGGCTTGGTTTTCTGATCGAGGATATTCGACGGCTGCTTGCGCTGTGGCACGATCGCTCGCGGGCTAGTGCCGAGGTGAAGTCGATTGCGCTGGAGCACGTCGCGGAACTCGATCGCCGCATCGCCGAACTGACCGACATGCGCGACACGCTGGCGCATCTCGCCGACCACTGTCACGGCGACGATCGTCCTGACTGTCCGATTATCGAGCGGCTCGCCGACACTGACCTGGTTTCGGGGCAGGGTTGTCATCCGATTTGAGATTGTGTTTTGCCGCGGGTGCAACCTTGTCCTTCGACTTGTCGCAACCGCAGCGGAATTTGCACCAATGTTGGGCTAAAAAATATGGGGCGACATCGATTGAGGCTAAAATCCGATCTCAAATTGAACTAAATCAGTCATTTACGCGCACCACGCGCGTGCACCATTCCAAATCGGAATGCACGTCATGCGGGCATTTCACTAGCCAGGTTGCACCATAGGGCTATAATCCGGGTTAACCCTTTTACGGGAAATCCCTGATGCCCAATCCACCGGGGATTCAATCTGATCCTTGGAGAACATCATGTTTGCATACGTACTTGAAAAGCTGAGCACCTGGTTTGAAACCGCTGAACGCACCCGTCGCGAAGCCTACCTGGCATCGTCGTCGGACATCGTCCAGCTCGAACAGCGCATCCGCTCGCTCGAAACCAACGGCTACTCGCTGTAAGTTTCATCGGCATCGCGTTTGACCCGGCGGCGTTCATCGCAGCCACGGCAGTAAAAGCATCAAGCCCCGTCTAAGCGGGGCTTTGTCGCATCTGGACTACGAGTATTTCAGCCGGACGGCGCTTGAACGCTACGCGTGGCGAATATCGACTAGCCTCGCGGCGACCGTCGCGGTAAGGTAAAGCGTTTTCCGCGAAATCCGGCTTTCCCAAACTCAACCGGTCCGCCCATGCCACCTGTTCGCCCGCTCAAATCCATTCTGGCCGTGACCATTGCAGTCTCGCTGAGCACGGCCTTCGCCGTGTCGAGCGCTCATGCGGCGTCGGCCAGCGCGCGCAAGCCGGTGATTCTCGATTCGCAGAACGGCATCAACGACGGCCAGAGCGGAACCGTGTTGCAGACCGCGCCGCTTTCGCATCAGCCGATCGTCGAAGCGCAGCCCATCGCGACGCCGGCCGAACTGGCGCCGAATTCGTCGATCCCGATCGTTGTGGCGCCTTATATACAGTTGCCCACAGGAGGAGGTACGTTGCCGCCGCAACCGCAGCCTCGTCCAGCGCCTCGGCCGCAATAGGCGCTCGCTCTCTGCGTCAGATCCGGTCGCAACATGTGGCGGCCCGCGCCAGCGCAACCGCAGCGTGGTCCAGCGCCGCGGCACTTGGCAAGTGCTGGAGACGCGACTTCTCACGGCAGTGCTTCCCATCTTATTCAATGCCGTTCCCTGCATGGTCAACTCGCCGACGCACGAGTGCCCGCAGGAGCGCGCACTCAACTGACTCAATTTCCCCTCGTCGACCAACGACAACAGCGCGGCCTAAACGCGAGCGCAGACAAAGAATCGGCAACTCATGCGCCGACGTGTCGCGTGCGCCATTGGGGTTTGGGCGCATGGCGCGGGCGCAACCGTGCGACGACAATCATCGCGCGCGGTCTCTCGCCATTGACTCGGGCCACACATCAAGCCCGGCGTGACCGCATCGAAGGAAAAACAGAATAAGGAGACATCGAATGCAGACCCACTGGATGCGACAGGCCGCCGGCGCCTGCGTTACGCTGCTTGCGCTGGCCACGTTGCCGGGCGCCGCGCTTGCCAAAGACACACCGGAAAAACCCGCGCTGACCATGGCCGTCGGAGGTCTGCCGGGCCTCTACTATCTGCCGGTGCTCGCCGCGCAACAGTTGGGCTACTTCAAGGACGAAGGCCTCGACGTCACGCTCGAGGATTTCGCGGGCGGATCGAAAGCATTGGAAGCGGTCGTGGGCGGTAGCGCCGATGTCGGCGCCGGCGCGTTCGAGCACACGCTGTTCATGCAGGAGAAAGGGCAGCATTACCGGGCGTTTGCGCTGATGGGGCGCGCGCCGCAAATCGTCGTCGCGGTGCTGAAATCGAAGGCCGATCAGCTCAAGACTCTGGCGGACTTCAAAGGCGCCAAAGTCGGCGTGAGCGCGCCGGGTTCGTCGACGGATCTCGTGCTCACCGTGGCTTTGCGCAAGGCCGGCGTACAGCGCAACGAGATTTCGGCGATCGGCGTGGGCAGCGGCGCCTCGGTGCTCGCGGCAGTAAGCGGCGGCCAGATCGACGCGCTTTCCAATGTGGATCCCATGATGACCAAGCTGGCGCGCAGCGGCGCGATCAAGGTGCTGGTCGATACGCGTACGGTGAAGGGCACGCAGGAGGTGTTCGGCGGCACGATGCCGGCGGCGACGCTTTATGCCTCGGACAATTTCATCCAGAAGTATCCGAAGACGACGCAGGCGCTCGCCAATGCCATCGTGCGCGCGGATCACTGGCTGCAGAGCGCGAGCGACGCCGATCTGCTGAAGATGGTGCCGCCGGCCTATTTGCTCAACGATTCGGCGCTCTATGTGGAGGCCTTTCACAACGTGCGCGACGCTTACTCGCCCGACGGCCTGATGCCCGCTGACGGCCCGGCGACGTCGTTGCGCGCGTTGTCCTCGTTCGATAACCGGCTCGATCCGAAAAAGATCGACCTGAACGCGACTTATACAAACGACTTCGCCCGGAAGGCCGCGGCGCAGCTCAAATAGTCGATGGCTTGGGCTGACTGAGCAACTGGGCCGGCCGCGCGCGTCGTGGGCGCGTGGCCGGCGAAAAACAACGCTAGGCCGGCTCGGCGAACTGTGTACCTTCGGAGGCCGCAAAAGCTCGGGGCCGCAAAAGCGTGAAGCCTGCAAAAAGCTCGCAGCCAACAAAACCTCGCAGCCAACAAAACCTCGCAGCCAACAAAACCTCGCAGCCCACAACAAGAAATTCAGTCGCCGCGATACTCCACCTTAAACTGCGCGGCCTTGTCTTCACCGAGCGCCTTGACGAGCCAAGGCATCTGGTCCTTCAGCGTTTTTGCCAGCGTATACGGCGGGTTCAGAATGAACATGCCGCTGCCGAAGAGTCCAAAACCATCTTCTGGCGGATTGCTAACAGTCAGGCTCACGTGCAGCCAGTTCTTGTCCTGCAACTTCTTCAGCTGGTCGGGGAAGCGCTGCGACTCAGGGCGCCTCACCTGCGGATACCAGACGGCATACGTGCCGGTCGGAAAACGCTTCAGGCTTTCTTCGACGCAGCGCAGCGTGCGGATGTAGTCACGCTTGTCCTCATACGATGGATCGAGCAGCACCAACGCCCGGCGTGGGGCCGGCGGCAACAAGGCGAGAATGCCGTCGAAGCCGTCGCCCGCATACAGCATCGCGCGACGGCCCGCGTCGCGGAAATTGTGGCGCAGCACGTCGATTTCGGTGGTGTGCAGTTCGAACAGGCGCATGCGATCCTGTTCGCGCATCTGCCGCCACGCGATATACGGCGAGCCGGGATAGAAACGTAACTGGCCGTCCGGATTGAGCGCGCTCACTTCGTCGACGTAGTCGGCGAACATCGGCGGCAGGTCATTGCGCCCCCACAGTTTGCCGATGCCGGTCTGGAACTCGCCGGTTTTGGTCGCGTAACCTTCCTTCAGCGAGTAGACGCCGGCGCCCGCATGCGTGTCGATATACCAGTAGGACTTGTCCTTCTGGCCAAGGTAGCGCAGAAGCTGCAACACGACGGCGTGTTTCAGAACGTCGGCGTGATTGCCTGCATGAAAGGCGTGGCGGTAGCTGAGCATGATGAGAAGACGCTGAAAGAGGGCGTGCCGCTCCAGGGCGGATTCGGCGATGCGGATGCAATGCGGCTGCACAATGGACATACGGCGCCGGTGTGCAGCGCGGTCGCGTATTGTACGCGACGCCGCGTTGCGCACCGTGCATTGCAGCGGGTTGCAGGCGTAACGCTGCAATGGCCGCAGTGCGACCACGGCCATGTTACGCGTTCACCCGAGTCCGATCAGTCGTGCGCGTCGCCGATGATTTCCTCGATTCGCGTTTTGACTTCCGGCGTGATCCGTGCGGCCACGTCGGCGGACTTCATGTTCTCGCCGATCTGTTCGACCCGCGACGCACCCGTTATCACGGTGCTGACATTCGGATTCTTCAGAATCCAGCCAATGGCGAGTTGACCGATCGTGCAGCCCAACTCGTTAGCCACTTCGCCGAGCTTACCGACCACGTTGTTCTTGCCCGCGTCGGTGACCTGCTTGCGTAGCCAGTCGTAACCCTCCAACTGCGCGCGGCTGTCGGCCGGCACGCCGTCACGGTATTTGCCGGTCAGCAAGCCGGATGCGAGCGGGCTCCAGGTAGTCAGCCCGAGGCCGATATCCTCGTAAAGCCGCTTGTATTCCTCCTCGACGCGCTTGCGATGGAACAGGTTGTACTGCGGCTGCTCCATGACCGGCTTGTGCAGATGATGACGCTCCGCGATGTCGTAAGCGGCGCGGATTTCATCGGCGCTCCATTCGGACGTGCCCCAGTACAGCGCCTTGCCGCGAGTGATCATGTCGCTCATGGCCCAGACGGTTTCCTCTACCGGCGTGTTCGGGTCCGGACGATGACAGAACACCAGATCGACATAATCGAGCTGCAGCCGTTTGAGCGACGCGTCGATCGCGTTCAGCAGATATTTGCGGTTCAGCGTGTGGTACTGGTTCGGTGCTTCCGCGAGTCCCCAGAAGAATTTCGTCGACACCACGTAGCTCACGCGCGGCCACGCCAGTTCCTTGAGCGCCTGGCCCATGATTTCTTCGGACTTGCCGCCGGCATACACCTCGGCGTTGTCGAAGAAGTTGACTCCTGCGTCACGTGCGGCCGCGAGCGATTCGCGTGCCGCGTGGGTGTCCACCTGATTGCCGTAGGTGACCCACGAGCCGATGGACAGTTCGCTGACTTGCAGGCCGGAACGGCCCAGACGTCGATAATTCATGCATTCCTCCTTGTTGGTGATGCCACCGGAATTCTGCCGAAACGTCCAGTTTAAAGAGATACGCTTCGACGCGCAGTTTACCGATGCAGTTCACGCGGTTCATGCACAATAGCAGCGTTGGCCGCAGTGCAGCATTCGGCCAGACGGCCTATGTCGTCTGGCTGACTTCCCGCCGCCCGCGGCCCGTGGTCTCATTGCTCATCAACTGCATGGAGGTTATGGATGTCGTCAACGAACACGAATCTGAATGGCAAGGTTGCGGTTGTTACGGGCGCCGCAAGCGGCATCGGCAAGCAGATTGCGCTGACTCTTTCCGCAGCAGGCGCGGCTGTCGCGATTGCCGACCTGAATCAGGACGGCGCGAACGCTGTCGCTGAAGAAATCAAAAAGGCTGGCGGCAAGGCAATCGGCGTGGCGATGGACGTCACGAACGAAGACGCCGTCAATCAGGGCATCGACAAAGTGGCCGCGGAACTCGGCTCGGTCGATATCCTCATTTCCAACGCCGGCATCCAGATCGTCAATCCGATCGAAAACTATTCGTTTTCGGATTGGAAGAAGATGCAGGCAATCCACGTGGACGGCGCGTTCCTGACCACCAAGGCCGCGCTCAAGCACATGTACAAGGACGATCGCGGCGGCATCGTGATCTACATGGGCTCGGTCCACTCGCACGAAGCGTCGCCGCTCAAATCGGCCTATGTGACGGCCAAGCACGCGCTGCTGGGTCTCGCGCGCGTGCTGGCTAAAGAAGGCGCGAAGCACAACGTGCGCTCGCATGTCGTGTGTCCGGGTTTCGTGCGCACGCCGCTCGTCGACAAGCAGATTCCGGAACAGGCCAAGGAACTGGGCATCAGCGAGGAAGACGTGGTCAAGCGCGTCATGCTGGGCGGCACGGTCGACGGTGTCTTCACCACGGTGGAAGACGTCGCGCAAACGGTGCTGTTCCTGTCCACGTTCCCGACGGCGGCGCTGACCGGCCAGTCCTTTATTGTGAGCCACGGCTGGTACATGCAATAAGGGGGTGCCTATGGCGCAACGCAATCTCAAGCGGGCGCGCGTCGGCGCGCCCGGCGACGGGGAAGGCGAGGGCGCCGGTCCGGCGCCCGCCACGCATCCCGGCCGGCACCTCCATTTGCCCAAGTACGAAACCGTCGCCTTGATGCTGCAAGGCGGTGGCGCCTTGGGCGCTTATCAGGCCGGTGTCTTTCAGGGACTTTACGAGGCCGGCATCGAACCGAACTGGCTGGCCGGCATTTCGATCGGCGCGTTGAATACGGCAATCATCGCCGGCAATCCGCCTGAAAAGCGCGTTGAACGGCTGCTGCAATTCTGGGAGACGATCTGCCAGCCGGCCTTCGGGCCGCCGCTGCCTGCGTTCATCGAGCACGCTCTCTTCAATTCCAGCGACGCAATACGCAAGGCCTTCACGGCAACGCAGGCCGTGGGCGCCATCGTCGAGGGGCAGAAGGGCTTTTTTGTGCCGCGCTTCCCGCCGCCGTTGCCCACGGTGTCGGGGCCGCCGCAATTGGCCAGCTATTACGACACCACGCCGTTGAAGGCCACGCTCGAAGCGTTCTGCGATTTCGACCGGATCAATTCGAAAGAAATGCGCGTCTCGGTGGGGGCGGTCAATTGCGGTACGGGAAATTTCGCGTACTTCGACAACACGCACACAACGCTCAGGCCAGAGCATTTCATGGCGTCAGGCGCGTTGCCGCCCGGTTTCGCTGCGGTCGAGATCGACGGTCAGTACTACTGGGACGGCGGCTTGATGTCGAACACGCCGCTCTACGAGGTGATCCAGTCCACGCCGCGTCGCGACACGCTCGCCTTCCAGGTCGATCTCTGGAGCGCGATCGGACCGGTGCCTGACAACATCACCGACGTGCAAGGGCGCATGAAAGACATTCAGTATTCGAGCCGCACGCGTCTCGTGACCGATATGCTGCAGCGGTCGCAGCGTTTCCGGCATGTGTTGCGCGAGGTGCTGGATCGCGTGCCGTCCGATCAGCGTGACGACCCGTGGTGCAAGCTGGCCGAGGATCTGTCGTGTTCGAAGCGCTACAACGTGGTCCATCTGATCTACCGGCACAAGGAATACGAAGGTCACTACAAGGACTTTCAATTCGGCCTGTCGACAATGCGTGAACATTGGCAAAGCGGTTTGGAGGACATCCGCCATTCGCTCGCGCAACCCGATTGGCTCGACATGCCGGATAACGACGCGGGCTTTGTCACGCACGATATCCATCGGGATACGCGCTGAACGAAGTCACGAGTCTGAGTGGCGCCTGACCGAAGTGGGACGCGGCAATCGTGGCAGCCCTTGGCAGTATCGAAAACGGCCCTGTTCAAGCAATAAGCAACCGGCAATCAGCAACAAGCACGTTGCAAACCGCCACCGGGCCACAAACAAAAACGGCGCCCTAAAAGGGCGCCGTTTCCAGAACCAGTTTCAGCAGAGCGCGTGCAGTGCATGCCCGCGCCCGCCAATACCTTACTTCAGCACGTGAGCGACCGCGCTGGCCACCACGTCGAGATTGCGCGTATTCAGCGCAGCCACGCAGATGCGACCGGTGCTCACGGCATAGATGCCGAACTCTTCACGCAGGCGGTCCACTTGCGGCGCCGTCAGACCCGAGTACGAGAACATGCCACGTTGCGCGTTCACGAAGCTGAAATCGCGATCCACGCCGCTTGCCTTCAGGCGTTCGACCAGACCGTTGCGCATGGCGCGAATACGGTCACGCATTTCGGCCAGTTCGGTTTCCCACGTGGCGCGCAGTTGCGGCGATGCGAGCACCGCCGCAACTACCGAGCCGCCGTGCGTCGGCGGGTTCGAGTAGTTCGTGCGGATCACGCGCTTGAGTTGCGACAGCACGCGAGCGGATTCTTCCTTGTTTGCCGTGATGACCGACAGCGCGCCGACGCGCTCGCCGTACAGCGAGAACGACTTCGAGAACGACGATGACACGAACACGTTCAATTCCGACGCAGCGAAGAGGCGCACGGCTGCAGCGTCCGCTTCGATGTTGTCGCCGAAACCTTGGTAAGCGATGTCGAGGAACGGCACCAGGTTGCGCGCCTTGACGACTTCGACGATCTGCTTCCATTGCTCGACGCTCAGGTCCACGCCGGTCGGGTTATGGCAGCACGCGTGCAGAACGACAATGGTGCCTGCCGCGTAGCTGTTCAGCGCGCTCAGCATGGCGTCGAAATTCACGCCGTGGGTTTGCGCATCGTAGTACGGATACGACACGACTTCGAAGCCTGCGCTTTCGAACAGCGCACGGTGGTTTTCCCAGCTCGGATCGCTGATCGCGACCTTTGCGTTCGGATTCAGGCGCTTCAGGAAGTCGGCGCCGATCTTCAACGCGCCCGTGCCGCCCAATGCCTGCGCCGTCACGACGCGGCCCGCCGCGATCAGCGGCGAGTCGTTGCCGAGCAGCAGTTTCTGCACGGCGGCGTCGTAAGCGGCAATGCCTTCGATCGGCAGATACCCGCGCGGCAGCGCAGCTTCGACGCGCGCCTTTTCGGCGTCGCGCACGGCGCGCAGCAGCGGAATCTTGCCTTCTTCGTTGAAATACACGCCGACGCCAAGATTGACCTTGGTGGTGCGTGCATCGGCGTTGAAGGCTTCGTTCAGGCCCAGAATCGGGTCGCGGGGAGCAAGTTCGACGGCGGAGAACAGAGACATGATGGGTGGGCAGCAGTAGTGAGAAGAGGGCGGCTTCGATCGCGGACGGCCGGGCCAGCGGCGTCCGACGCAAAACGCGGACGCGCTGCGGGCGGCAGCGACCGAGCGCAACTTCGCATTGTAACGAATTCGCGCCCATTTTTCGGACGCCAACGCCGCTCGTAGGGAATTTTTTGCTTGAAAAACAGGCACTCCGGCGCCAACTGCAAACCACGACGCTGTCCGCCAGGCCGCCTGAAGATAGCCGGAAAGCGGCCCGCAGCCGGCGGAATCAGGGCTCGTTGCGGCAGTTCGGTCGCCGTAAGCGAATGCCACGCGACTGCGCCCAAAGGGCCACAGCATTGCGCCTGAACCGGCCCCGCGCGACTCCCCAAAACCCTACGCAGACCCGCTCGATCTTCGATTCCCGCAACCCGTTAGAATAGTTCTTTGCCCCCAAGGCCCGGTACCGCCCCCCCCATGTCCGAACAACATCTGACTGAAGCCGACGAAACGCTGGACGAATCCAAATTTGTCCGATTCGAAGGCTCGCCGTTCCAGCTCTACCAGCCGTATCCGCCCGCCGGCGACCAGCCCACGGCGATCGACACGCTCGTCGAAGGCGTCGAAGATGGCCTCTCGTTCCAGACGCTGCTCGGTGTGACCGGTTCCGGCAAGACCTTCACGATGGCCAATACGATCGCGCGGCTCGGCCGCCCGGCCATCGTGTTCGCGCCGAACAAGACGCTCGCCGCGCAGCTCTACTCCGAGTTCCGCGAGTTCTTCCCGCGCAATGCGGTCGAGTACTTCGTCTCGTACTACGACTACTACCAGCCGGAAGCGTACGTGCCGCAGCGCGATCTGTTCATCGAGAAGGACTCGTCGATCAACGAGCACATCGAGCAGATGCGGCTGTCGGCCACCAAGAGTCTGATGGAGCGGCGCGACGTGGTGATCGTCGCTACCGTGTCGGCCATTTACGGTATCGGCAACCCGTCTGAATATCACAAGATGATTCTGACGCTGCGCACCGGCGACAAGCTCGGCCAGCGCGACATCATCGCGCGTCTGATCGCCATGCAGTACAACCGCAACGAGGCCGACTTCCAGCGCGGCTCGTTCCGCGTGCGCGGCGACACGATCGATATCTTTCCGGCCGAGCACGCCGAGATGGCGGTGCGCGTCGAGTTGTTCGACGACGAAATCGAAACCCTGCAACTATTCGATCCGCTCACGGGCCGCGTGCGCCAGAAGATTCCGCGCTTCACGGTGTATCCGTCGTCGCACTATGTGACGCCGCGCGATACCGTGGTGCGCGCGGTCGAAACGATCAAGGCCGAACTGCGCGAGCGGCTCGAATTCTTCTATAGCGGCGGCAAGCTCGTCGAAGCGCAGCGGCTCGAACAGCGCACGCGCTTCGACCTGGAAATGCTGCAGGAACTCGGCTTCTGCAAGGGCATCGAGAACTACTCGCGGCACTTCTCGGGCGCGGCGCCCGGCGAGCCGCCGCCAACGCTGGTCGATTATTTGCCGTCGGACGCGCTCATGCTGCTCGACGAATCGCACGTGCTGATCGGCCAGCTGAACGGCATGTACAACGGCGACCGCGCGCGTAAGGAAAATCTGGTCGACTACGGTTTCCGCCTGCCTTCAGCGCTCGACAACCGGCCGCTCAAGTTCAACGAGTTCGAGCGCAAGATGCGTCAGGTGGTGTTCGTGTCGGCCACGCCGGCGGACTACGAGCAGAAGACGGCAGGGCAGGTGGCCGAGCAACTGGTGCGTCCGACCGGCCTCGTCGATCCGGAAATCGAGGTGCGCCCGGCGCGCAGCCAGGTCGACGACGTACTCGGCGAGATCAACGAGCGCGTCAAGGCGGGTGACCGCGTGCTGGTCACGGTACTGACCAAGCGCATGGCCGAACAGTTGACCGAGTTTCTGGCCGACCACGGCGTCAAGGTGCGTTATCTGCACAGCGACATCGACACCGTGGAGCGGGTGGAAATTATCCGCGATCTGCGTCTGGGCACCTTCGACGTGCTGGTCGGGATCAACCTGTTGCGCGAAGGGCTGGATATTCCGGAAGTGTCGCTGGTCGCGATTCTCGACGCGGACAAGGAAGGCTTTCTGCGCGCCGAGCGCTCGCTGATCCAGACCATCGGCCGGGCGGCGCGCAACGTGAACGGCAAGGCGATTCTCTACGGGGACAAAATCACGGACTCGATGCGCCGTGCCATCGACGAAACCGAGCGGCGGCGCAACAAGCAGATCGCCTTCAACCTCGCGAACGGCATTACGCCGCGCGGCGTGGTCAAGCGCATTCGCGACATTATCGACGGCGTGTACAACGTCGACGACGCCCGCGCCGAACTGAAGGAACAGCAGGCGCGCGCGAAATTCGAGGACATGTCAGAGAAGCAGCTTGCCAAGGAACTCAAGCGCCTCGAAAAGCAGATGATGGAACACGCCAAGAACCTCGAGTTCGAGAAGGCCGCGCAGACCCGCGACCAGCTCGCGTTGCTGCGCCAGCGCGTGTTCGGCGCGAACGTCGGCGATCACGTATCGGGCGCCGATTAATCGTCCGCGCGCCTTGGGGCGCGGCTGTGCGCCGTGCCCGATCGATCCATGCCGGACGCTCGCCCGGCATCGCATCACTTCCTCCCCAGCGCTTCCTTAACTGCGCCTTAAGACCCTGCTGCCACAAGGCTCGCCGCGCGTTCCCATTTGTTCTCCCCTGCGATCAATGATAAACTCGACCAATATTGAGAATGGTTCGCATTAACGTTCGTAATGCCGCCCGCCGACGATTATCGCGGCGTGCAAGCGCCGCGACCGCTGCATCGCACGGCATGCGCGACGCACTGTTCCAATGGGTTCGATTCCAGTCTGATAAAAATAAGGAGTTTCAATGCGGATTTCTTCATTTGTGCGTGGTGGCGCAGCAGCGGTGGCCGCAGTCGCGGCGTTCTCGGCAACGGCGGCGGAATATCCGATCGGCAAGCAGCAGATTCATGGCGGCATGGAAATCAATGCGGTCTATCTGCAGCCGATCACGATGGAACCCGAAGGCATGATGCGCAAAGCCTCGGATTCGGACATCCACCTGGAAGCCGACATTCACGCGGTCAAGAACAACCCGACCGGTTTCGCTGAAGGCGACTGGATGCCGTATCTGCAAGTGCACTACGAACTGACGAAAGCCGGTTCGACTCAGACGCAAAAGGGCGACCTGATGCCGATGGTCGCCAACGACGGCCCGCACTACGGCGACAACGTCAAGCTGCAAGGCCCGGGCAAGTATCACCTGAAGATGGTTGTCGAGGCGCCGATGCAATCGGGCCACATGGCATTCGGCCGCCACGTCGACAAGGAAACCGGCGTGGGTCCGTGGTTCAAGCCGATCACCCTCGAGTACGACTTCGCGTACGCCGGCATCGGCAAGAAGGGCGGTTACTGATCGCCGCGCATCATCACGCGTGAGTACGCTTTGCCGAGTGGCCGCGCGTGAATGGATGGCTCGATGAGTGGCTGAATGAATGGCCGAACGAGGCCGAACGAGTCAGTGCAGCACACGGCGCGTTGGCGATCGACTGCCCACGCGCCGCGTTTTCCGGATGGGCTAATGAGAATCAACCGAAAGATCGCGATCTTCGCCGCCACGGTTTTGCTGGCAAGCGCGGCGCAGGCCGCCGACCTGCCGACCTTCAAGCTGGAAATGAACGACGGCAAGCTGAATCCGGCCCGCATCGAAGTGCCGGCGGGACAGCGTATCAAGATCGAAGTGCGCAACACGGGCAAAGGCGCGGCTGAATTCGAAAGCGTGCAGTTGCGTAAGGAAAAAGTGTTGGCGCCGGGCGCGGATTCGTTCGTCGTGATCGCGCCGCTCGAGCCGGGCGAGTACAAGTTTTTCGACGATTTTCACCAGCAGGCGCAGGGCGTCATCGTCGCGAAGTAGTGACTTGGGACGCGAGCGCAGAGCCCTGACGGGTTGCGCGCTCGCCAGACCAGAAGAAGGGAGAGCTTGATGGGTCAGATTCTATTCATCGTGTGGCGGGAAAGTGTCGAGGCGTTGCTGGTCGTCGGCATCCTGTACGCGTGGCTGAAAAATGGCGACGACGACGCGCGCCGCGGTTTGCCGTACCTGTGGGGCGGCGTGGCAGCCGGTCTGATTGCGGCGGTGGCGCTCGGCGCCGCGCTGGTGGGTTTCACCGAAGTGCTCTCCGGCGACGCGCAGGATTATTTCCAGACCGCGATGGTGCTGATCGCCTGCGTGCTGATCGTGCAGATGGTGCTGTGGATGAAGCAGCACGGCCGCACGCTCAAGCGCGACATGGAACAGTCGCTGCAAAAGAGCCAGCGCGATTCGAACTGGTGGGGCGTCGCATTGCTGGTGGCGTTGGCGATCGCGCGTGAAGGCAGCGAGACGGTGATCTTTCTGTACGGCCTCGGCTTCGGCCAATCGGGTCACGTGGGCGCCAGCCAGATGGTCGCGGTCGTGATCGGCCTGGCGCTCGCGTTCCTGACCTTCTATATTCTGCAGTTGGGCGGCAAGATCTTCTCGTGGCGGCTCTTTTTCCGCATCACGGAAATCATGCTGCTGTTCCTCGGCGCGGGTCTGTTCCAGACCGGTGTGGACAAGCTGATCGACAAGGAAATCCTGCCGACCATCATCGATCAGATGTGGAATTCGTCGGCGATCCTCGACGATTCGAGCACCTTCGGTTCGCTGGTTGCCACGCTCACCGGCTATCGCGCTCACCCGGCGTTGATGAATCTGATCGCTTATGCGGCTTACTGGGGCGTGGTCTACCTGCTGCTGCGCCGCGCGAATCGCAAGCCGGCACGACAAGCCGCTGGGCGCACGGCATGAGTACGGTCATGACCCGCCCGGGCCGCCTCGCCGCGGCCGGGCAGTGGATGCAGCGTCACGGTGCCGCGATTCGCGGCATTCAGTGGGTCGTGGTGGCGGTGTACGCGTTTCTGATTCTGGTGCCGGCGGTGATGCCGCTGCCGGACGACTCGGCGCACTTGTGGAACAACCTGACGCTCGCCGCGCAGTTCGTGTTCTGGGGTATCTGGTGGCCGTTCGTGTTGCTCTCGATGGTCATGCTCGGTCGTGTCTGGTGCGGGGTGCTATGTCCCGAAGGCGCGCTCGCCGAATTCGCCAGCAAATACGGCCGAGGCAGGGCGATCCCGCACTGGATGCGCTGGGGCGGCTGGCCGTTCGTCGCGTTCGGCATCACCACCATTTACGGTCAGATGGTGAGCGTCTACCAGTATCCGAAAGCCGTGCTGCTGGTGTTAGGCGGCTCGACCTTCGCGGCGATGATCATCGGCTTGCTATACGGACGCGAGAAGCGCGTCTGGTGCAAATACCTCTGCCCCGTCAACGGGGTTTTTTCGCTTCTGGCGCGGCTCGCGCCGTTTCACTACAAAGTCGATGAAGAGGCATGGCGCCGTTCGTACAAGAACGGCGAGCATGGGCATCGCGTGATTCCGATCAATTGCGCGCCGCTCGTGCCGTTGCGCAATATGAAGGGCGCGTCGGACTGCCATATGTGCGGCCGCTGCAGCGGCCACCGCGACGCGATTGCGTTGACGTGGCGCGCGCCGTCGTCGGAAGTGGTGCAGTTGGGCGACAAGCAGGCCAACCCGTGGGATACCGCGTTGATCCTGTACGGCCTGCTCGGCATCGCGATCGGCGCGTTCCACTGGACCGCGTCGCGCTGGTTTGTCGATCTGAAGATTTTCCTCGCGAACTGGCTGGTCGATCACGACATCACGTGGCCGCTCGACACCAACGCGCCGTGGTTCCTGTTCACGCATTACCCCGAACAGAACGACGTGTTTTCGTGGCTCGACGGCACGATGGTGATCGGCTACATCCTCGCCACGGCGTTGGTGTACGGCACCGTGCTACTGGTGCTGCTGATGGGCGCGACGCGCATGCTGGGGCGCTTCAATGGCGTGCGTCTGCATCATTTGACGCAAGGGCTGATTCCGATTGCCGGCGCGGGCGTGTTTCTCGGCCTGTCCGCGACCACGCTGTCGCTGCTGCGCGCGGAGCATGTGTCGCTGTGGTGGGCGTCGGATATGCGCATCGCGATTCTGGCGATTGCCAACCTGTGGAGCGCATGGCTCGCCTGGCTCGTGACGCGTCGCTACAGCGAGCGTTTCGTTCAACGCGGCCTCGCGATGGTATGGTTCGCCGCGGCGTTGGCCGTGGTCGATAGCGCGTGGTGGCTGATGTTCTGGGGTTGGGCTTCGAAGTAGCGTATTCGATGCTTTTAACGCGGTTGCACTAGTCCGCGCCTGGCCAAACAAAAAGCCGTGGAGATGAAATCATCCCACGGCTTTTTCATTTTCCGCATGATCGACGCACAAAGTAGCGTGTCGCCGTATCGAGTGAGAACCAAAAAAAGCGGCATGGCTTGCTGCGACGGCTGGCTTGGTGTCTGCACGAAGGGGTCTAGTTCTCACGTGCAAGCCGTCGTGGCTGGCTACTGCCCAACACCTCTCTGGGAGGTGGTCCCCACAATACCCGGTACTAACTGCTATTCGTTCCTACTTCGTCAGGATCAGCTTGCCTAAGCGCGTGGCCCGCAACTGGTAGGTCTCGCCGTTATGCACGATGCTGACGTGGCTATGGCCTTGCAGCAAGGTGTCGCTTTGAACGACCCGCGCCGACGTCTCGCCCGAACCATTGGCGCGGTCCGCGCCAGGCTTCTGGCCGGTTACCGTTGCCGTCGACGTTTTCGGACGGCTGGTCAGCGCGGCCGCCGGACGGCGCAGGCTGAGTGTGGAAGGGCGCGTGAGATCGGTCATTCGTTTTTGCTGTTGGTCGATTCGATGGATTAATTCTAAATGATAACTATTCCCATTTACAAGCAAGAGAAATTGATCGGATTTGAATTTCGATAGTCAGGAAAGCTCAAAGGCGGAGGGGAGTCTGGAGAACGACCACCTGCTCGTTCCGGTGGTCTTGCGTTCTACGGCGGGCAGGGCGCCCGCGCGATGTTCAATGCAACGAGCCGGGTTCCTGCTTCGCCTGCACAAACTGGCGAATCAGCCGAACGGTATCGATATCGTTCTCCCGATACGCCGACTTCACGATCTCCTGCGTCTGATGCGCATCAGGGTCGGTCGACTCGGGCAGCGTGGTCGCGTATTCGAAGCGCAGGAACAACTGCAGTTCGTCCGGTTGCTCGATGGTCATGGTGAGCGAGCCGCCAACGTAGTCGGCCGTCGGCAGAATGTCGTAGCGCACGCTCTGGCTTTCCGCGAGCGTGACGCGATCGCGCACCGTGGCCTGGCCGTAGTGCAATTCCCGTTCGAGTACGTTGCCTTCGCGCGAAAGGATCGTGCAACTGTCGAGCCCAATGACGAACAGCTGCGGCTGTTCGGCGCGCAACACGAGACCTTCCCACAATTGGGCGCGGGTCATCGATTCGACAAACGGATTCAACGGGTCGTTGATCTGGATAAGGTGTTCGAAATTCAAAACGACGGCTTCCTATGAAAGCGTTTAAGCGACGGCGAGCCCCGAACGGATCGTGATCGAATGCGTGAGGATCTTGTGGACCGGGCACTGATTGGCTATTTGCAAAAGCCGTTCCCGCTGCTCGTCGGACAGGTCGCCTTCGAGCACGATCTTACGGTCGATGGTCGTACCGGCGTCGCCAGTTTCGAGCGAGAGCGTCACGCGCACGTCGGCGAGCGGCCAGTCCTTGCGCTGAGCGTACATCTTCAGCGTAATCGACGTGCACGCGCCGAGGCTCGACAGCAGCAGCGAGACGGGCGTCGGCCCGCGATCGCCGCCGCCGAGCGACTCGGGTTCGTCGGCGAGCCATGTGTGCTTGCCATCGTCGAAAAGAACCTGGAAATTCGTCGAGCCGATGTGGGCGGTGACGGTGGACTCTGCCATGCGCGCTCCTGAACAGGGACGGAAATTGCCGCGCGCCACGGCCTGTTATAAGTGAACGGCGTGGCGCGCGGCCTGAATTGCTATTGTGAACGAATTCACCGGCCTTCGCGCCCTCGGTTGTGATGCGCCGGCCGGCGAATCAATGCGTGATCGCACCCATGCGCCCGGCCTGGTAATCCACGACGGCCTGACGAATCTCGTCTTCCGTATTCATCACGAACGGGCCGTAGCGCACCACGGGCTCCTTCAGCGGCACGCCGCCTAGCAGCAGCACCTCGAGTGGCTCCGCGCCGGCCGTGAGCGTCACGGCGTCGCCATCGTTCTGAAACACGACCATTTGCCGCGCGCCGATTTCCTGACGCGCTTCGCCTTCGCCATAGAAGCCCTTGCCGGACAAACTATAGGCGAACACGCGATAGTCGGCCGGCACCGGTTGCCGGATCGTTGCGCCTGGTTGCAGCGAGAAATGCTGATACAGAATCGGCGTACGCGTTTCGATCGCCGCTTTGACGCCGAGCGCTTCGCCGGCGATCACCTTGACGCGCACCTTGCCGTCCGCGGACGTCGCCACGGGAATGCTCGCCGACGGGATTTCCTGGTAGCGCGGCGCGATCATCTTGTCGCGGCGCGGCAGATTCACCCACAGCTGTATTCCGTGCACGCGTCCGCCCGTGCGGACGAACGACGGGTCCGGCATCTCGCTGTGCACGACGCCCGCGCCTGCGGTCATCCACTGCACGTCGCCGGCGCGCAGGGTGCCGGAATGGCCGGCCGAATCCTTGTGGCCGAACTCGCCCTCGAGCGCGTACGTGACCGTTTCGAAGCCGCGATGCGGATGATCCGGCGCGCCTTTCGCTTCGCCCGGCGCATAGTCGATTGGGCCCATTTCGTCGAGCAGCAGGAACGGATCGAAGTCCATCAGCAGGCGGGTCGGAAACGGGCGGTGGACGATAAAGCCGCCACCCTCGGTCGTGCGAACGGCCGGAAACGTGCGTTCGATCGTGCGGGTCGTGCTCATCAAAGTCACCTCAAAAAATCGGGAATAGCGTTATTTTTGAAACATGGAGCTATTATAGGGACCGTTTTCGGGGGTGCCAGCCGTCCTCACGCAATGGATTGTTCTATTACTGGAACGATGAGATGAAGATCGATTCACACAATCTGAATGACCTGATGTATTTTTCGCAGGTTGTCGAACATGGCGGCTTTTCCGCCGCCGAACGCGTGCTGGGGATCTCCAAGTCGCGCCTGTCGCGCCGGCTGACCGAGCTCGAGGCGTCGCTCGGCGTGCGGCTGCTGCAGCGCTCCACCCGCAAGCTGGCGCTGACCGAAGCCGGTCAACTGTTCTATCAGCATTGTCAGGCAATGCTGAGCGAGGCGCAGGCGGCCGTCGACGTCGTCCAGCAACTGCGCTCGTCGCCGCGCGGCACGGTGCGAGTCAGCGTGCCGGTCACGGTCTCGCAGACCATCCTGTCGCAGATCCTGCCCGAATTCATGCATCGGTATCCGGAAGTGCGCGTGGTGATGCGCGTGACGAACCGCGTGGTCGATCTGTTCGAGGACTCGATCGACGTCGCGCTGCGCGTGCGTTCCGATCCGCCCGAGAACGCCAACATCGTCGTGCGGCCACTGTGGCGCACGCAGCAGATGCTGGTCGGCGCGCCGAGCCTGCTGCAACAGAATGCGCCGCCGTTGCTGCCGGCCGACCTGAACGGTTTCGAAACGCTCGACGTGCCGACCGGCGACGGACGCCACGTCTACAACCTGATCGCGCCCGACGGCACGCGTCACGCGCACGAACACGAGCCGCGCCTCGTGACCGCCGATCTGATGACGATCCGCGAAGCGGTGCTCGCCGGCGTCGGTATCGCTGCGCTGCCGGAGATGATGTATGGCGCCGCGCTGCGAGCCGGGCAATTGTCGCCGGTAATGCCGGGTTGGACCTTTCCGACGCCGCAGTTGTACGCAGTATTCGTGTCGCGACAGGGGATGGTGCCGGCCGTGCGCGCGTTTGTCGATTATCTGGTCGAGATGCTCGATCCCGACGACGGCAAATACATCATGGGCGAGTGTCCCGCCCGCGAAGAAAAGGTCGCTGTCGCGCAGCCGATGTACGCGATCGCGTCATAGCACTTCTTACGGGCCGCGGCATCGCTTTTAGCATTTAAGCGTGGCCTGTCATGAGTACTTTCAATGGCCGTTTGCTTGATTGCGCGGGCTCGCGGGCCTATAGTGAAATCCCTTCGCTAAGGAGTCTCTTATGCGGAAACTCATGGCCGCTATCATAGCCGGCCTGATAGGGCTGACCGCGCTGTCCGTGTCGATCACGGCTGTCGCATGCGGTGATTCGACGAGCTATCAATCTTCGACCGATGGCAAATGATCCCGCCGCCCGAAGGCGCCGAGTGCGCACAAAAAAAGGCCTTCATCTGACGATGAAGGCCTTTTACTTTTTGGCCCCTGTTTCAAGGCCTATTCAGCACATCACTTGCTTTTCGGTTGGGTCACGAAGCCGATTTTCGTGAGGCCGCCGGCTTGTGCGGCCGCCATCACCTGCGCCACTTTCTCGTACGGAACCTTGCGGTCCGCGTCCAGATGCAGTTCGGGTTGTGGGTTCGCTTGCGCGGCTTGCGCGATCTTCGCGTTCAGCGCGGCTTCGTCGACTTTCTTGTCGTCCCACGTGACATTGCCGTCCGCATCCACCGCGACCGTCACTTGCGCCGGTTTGGTGTCTTCTTTCTGACTGCTCGCGTGCGGCAGATCGATTTTGACAGCGTGTCGAATCACGGGAATCGTCACCATGAAGACGATCAGGAGAACCAACATCACGTCGACGAGCGGCGTCATGTTGATTTCGTTCATCAGGCCGTCGTCATCGTCGCCGGCGAAGGGGCTCATTGCCATCGGAGTACCTCGTCGATCAGTTCGCGCGTGCGGCGAGACGCAGGCCGTCGCCGCGCCTGGACGACGACAGGCGCGCGCCCGTCACGAAGAATGCATGCAGGCCATGCGCAAAGCGGCTCAGCTTGGCGACCACGGCCTTGTTGGCGCGCGTCAGTGCGTTGTAGCCGAGCACCGCTGGAATCGCGACGAACAGGCCGAACGCGGTCATGATCAAGGCTTCGCCGACCGGACCGGCGACCTGATCGATCGACGACTGGCCGCTCGCGCCGATGGCCAGCAGCGCGTGATAGATGCCCCACACCGTGCCGAACAGGCCGACGAACGGCGCGGTGCTGCCGATCGACGCGAGAATCGCGAGACCGCTCTGCATGCGCGCGACGCTTTCGTCCATCGTGTCCTTCAGGCAGCGCGTGACCCAGTCCGACACATCCATGCGGTCATGCAGATGCGGCTGCGTCTGATGATGGTGATCGGCCGCTTCCTGGCCCGACAGCGCCAGCGCGAGGAACGGATTGTCATGCGGCGTCGACGAGCCGGCGCCGAGCTTCTTCACGCCGTCGGCGAGATCGTCCGAATGCCAGAACGCCTGTTCCGCATTTTTCGTGAGGCGGTTCAGGCGCATCACATTCCAGCCTTTGATGACGATCACACTCCACGACATCACCGACATGATCAGCAGCGCGAGCGCGATGCCGCGCGTCACGAAATCCCCTTGCGCCCAAACGTGCGCCAGTCCGTAGTTTTGCATTGCAATTCCTTTTTTTAAAAGCTGCCTCAATCGTTCAGACTGAAGTTGAAACGCTGGCTGGTCGGGACCCGTACCGGCTGCCCGTTCTCAAGATAAGGTTGGCAGGCGCTCGAGCGCACTGCGTCAAGCGCGGCGTCGTCGAGGCGGCTGAAGCCGCTGCTCTTTTTCAGCGCGACATTTTCGATCTTGCCGGTCACGCCGACCACGAGACTCACGATCACCGTGCCAGTCTCGCCGCGGCGCCTGGAGAGAGGCGGATAGTCAGGTTGGCCCACATTGCACGAGAGGTGCGACATGTCTTTGGGCGCACTGATCTCCATCGTCTGACGGCCGATTGCCGGTGCAGCGGGGGCAGGCGGCGCAACCGGTGCGGCAGGCGCGGGCGGCGTCGGATCGGGTGCGGCGACGGGCGTCGGCGACGGCGCGGCGGCCACGGGTAAAGGTGTAGGCGTCGGCTTGGGTGTCGGAGTCGGTTTCGGCTGGACCTTCGGCTTGGTACGAACCGGCGGTGTCGGCGTCGGTGGCGGCGGCGCGATCGATTGAATCGCGACCGGCGCGGCAACCGGCGCCGGCGGCAGCAACTGCGCGGTCATGACGCGCGATTCCAGAACGGGCTGCACGGGATCGTGACGCAAGGTCATCACCACGGCAAGCAGCGCGACGTGAATCGCTGCAACCACGGCGGTCGCGGTCAGGACGCGGGAGTTCGATCGGGTCGACGAAGCCGGCACGGCGCCGGCTGAAACGGTAGGCGAGGCCGGCATGTTAGCGTGGTGGCGCGCTGTCGATGCAGCGCGTCAGGCAGGACATCGTCATGTTCGAAAAATCAGCAGCGAAATGAACAAAGTAGTCACGAAACCAATCAGCAATTCCATCTCGAACTCCTGTGACGGGTGAGCGGGTAGCTGGCTGGTACGAATACTGGCTTGCTGACGGCAGTGGGATAACGCTTGAACAGCGAGGACGGCATCGGACGCGAAATGCCCGAAGCGCTCGAAGCGCGGATGAGCCGCGCCTTGAAAGCTGGCTTAGGCCGCCTTGCGTTCGTAAAACGTCAGCGGAACAGCTTGCGGGTGATGTTCAAAACCACAGCGGCTCGCGCAGACGCCGCTTTTCATCATGACGTCGCGCACGGAATCGGCGCACTTGCCACAGCAGGATGCGACGCCGAGCTCGAACTGGAGCTCGTCGAACGAATCCATGCCTTCCTCGATCGAAGCACGGATCTTTCGGTCAGAAACAGACTTGCAGACACAGACAATCATGGCGGGCGTCATAGCTAACGTTAATGCGAATTATTATCATTTTGTTTGGGCCGTTTGGCAAGCGTCCTGCGTGATTTTTTGTAACAAAACCAGACTCTTAGAAGGGTTTCGTCTATGAGGCGGCGGCGAGTGAGTCGCCGGGCGGCGCGGGAAAATGACCTGAAAAGTTCGCCAAAGTCCCCGTGCTGGGCCAAAAACGGCGCTGGCAGCCGTTTATGCAGCTTGGGAGTCCGGCGCCGCCGTGCGGCGCGAGGGGATCGACACCGTTTCGACGGTCGCGTCGATATGCAGCAGGGTGGCGGCCAATTGCTGCTGATGGGTGCCGTCGCCAGTGGAAAAAAAGCGGGGCGGAACGGTGGTCGCGCTTGACGGCACCGCGCGCAAGCCATGCTGGTCGAGCACGCGTTCAAGTTGCCGCGCAATGGCGACGCTCGTGTCGATCAGCATCAGCCGGTCGCCGACGATATCGCGAATCGCCGCATCGAGAAACGGGTAGTGCGTGCAGCCGAGCACCAGCGTGTCCGCACCAGCGTCGAGCATCGGCTGCAGGTAGCCGCGCAGCAGCGCACGCAATTCCGCGGAGCCGACGTCGCAGCGTTCCACGGCCTGCACGAGCCCGTGGCCCGGCTGGCAGAGAAAGCGGCAATCCGCCGCGTAGCGTTCGAGCAGCGCCTGAAAGCGGGCGCTGCGCAGCGTCACTTGTGTGGCGAGGACGCCGGCGACACGGGTTTTCGATTGCAGCGCCGCGGGTTTGACGCCAGGTTCGACGCCGACCAAAGGAATAGGCAGCTTTTCGCGAACCAGCGCGATCGACTGCGCGGTGGCGGTATTGCAGGCAACCACCAGCGCTTTCGCGCCTTGCTTGACGAGCCATTCGCCGATCGCAAGCGTGCGGTCGGCGATGAAGTCGTCGTCGCGCTCGCCGTAGGGGGCGTAGAGCGAGTCGGCGACATACAGGATCGCTTCGTCAGGCAGTTGTGCCCGGACCGCCCGCAGCACCGACAGACCACCCAGCCCCGAATCGAAAATGCCGACCGGTGTGCGCGTTCCGGCGCCAGACGTGAACATTCCTGTATTCGCGGTGGAGGATTCTGCGGGCATAGACGGCGAGGACGCGTGCGGCACGGCGCTCAAGGGACACTCGGAAAAACGGGACGGTGCGCAAGTATATCGCCCGCGCGGCGTGGATCATCGCAAATAAGCTGAGCCATGAACGGCGCGCGGGTGGGTGCGGCGTGGGTCGATCAGGACTCGACCGAGCCCATTGCGGATTGCTGGTAGTTCTGGATGCCGATCTTGTCGATCAGGTCGATTTGCGTTTCGAGCCAGTCGATATGTTCTTCGGTGTCGTCGAGAATCTTCGTGAAGATTTCACGGGAGATGAAATCGCGCACCGTTTCGCAATACGCGATAGCTTCTTTACAGGTGCTCTGCGAAATCTGTTCGAGCTTCAAATCGCATTCGAGGATTTCTTTAGTTTCCTCACCGATCAGCAATTTGTGCAGGTCCTGCAGATTCGGCAGACCGTCGAGCATGAAAATGCGTTCGATGAGCCAGTCGGCGTGCTTCATCTCGCCGATCGATTCGTCGTATTCGTGCTTGCCGAGTTTCTCGAGACCCCAGTGCTTATACATCCGCGCATGCAGGAAGTACTGATTGATGGCGGTCAGTTCGTTCTTCAACTGCGAGTTGAGATATTCGATGACCTTCTTGTCGCCTTGCATGGTGTGTCCTTATAGGGGCTTTGAATTTCCCAGAACAATAAACGGCGAAACGCAAAAAGCCAAGCCAAAAAATCAGATTTTCGCTTGATTTCAGAGGGTTTTTCGCGTGATGCGTACCGTTCTCATTTCATCATAAAAAAGCCGGGGTTTGAGGCCCCGGCTTTGAATGATTCAGCGGATGTCAATACTTCAAACTGTCGCGACCGGAATCTTGCCGATCTTTGCTTGCCATTCCTTCGGCCCGGTTTGATGAACGGAAGTGCCGTTCGAATCGACGGCCACCGTCACCGGCATGTCCTGCACGTCGAACTCGTAGATCGCTTCCATGCCGAGGTCTTCGAACGCGAGAACCTTCGCGCTGCGAATCGCCTTCGACACGAGGTACGCCGCGCCGCCCACGGCCATCAGATACGCGGCCTTGTGCTTCTTGATGGCCTCGATGGCGACCGGGCCGCGTTCCGCCTTGCCGATCATCGAGATCAGGCCGGTCTGCGACAGCATCGTCTCGGTGAACTTGTCCATGCGCGTTGCCGTCGTCGGGCCCGCGGGACCGACGGCTTCATCGCGCACCGGATCGACCGGGCCGACGTAGTAAATCACGCGGTTCGTGAAGTCGACCGGCAGCTTTTCGCCCTTGGCCAGCATATCGGCGATGCGCTTGTGAGCCGCGTCACGGCCCGTCAGCATCTTGCCCGACAGCAGCAGCGTCTGGCCCGGCGTCCACGCGGCGACTTCTTCCGGCGTGAGCGTGTTCAGATCGACGCGCTTGCTCTTCTCGGTGTCCGGCTCCCACTGCACCTTCGGCCATGCGTCGAGCGACGGCGCTTCGAGCTTGGCGACGCCTGAACCGTCCAGCGTGAAGTGTGCGTGACGCGTAGCCGCGCAGTTCGGGATGATCGCGATCGGCTTGGACGCGGCGTGCGTCGGCGCGGCCATGATCTTCACGTCGAGCACGGTGGCGAGGCCGCCCAGACCTTGCGCGCCGATGCCGAGCGCGTTGACCTTCTCGTGCAGTTCCACGCGCAGTTCTTCGATCCAGTCCTTCGGGCCGCGTGCGATCACGTCCTGAATGTCGATCGGATCCATCAGCGATTCCTTCGCCATCACCATCGCTTTTTCAGCGGTGCCGCCGATGCCGATGCCGAGCATGCCCGGCGGGCACCATCCCGCGCCCATGGTCGGCACGGTCTTCAGAATCCAGTCGACGATCGAATCCGACGGATTCAACATCGCGAACTTCGACTTGTTTTCCGAGCCGCCGCCCTTGGCCGCGACCTGCACGTCGACCGTATTGCCCGGCACGATCTCGTAGTGGATCACGGCCGGCGTGTTGTCCTTCGTGTTCTTGCGGCCACCTTCCGGCGGGCTCACGATCGACGCGCGCAGCACGTTGTCCGGGTTCAGATAACCGCGGCGCACGCCTTCGTTGATCATGTCGGTGACGCCCATCGTCGCGCCGTCCCAACGCACGTCCATGCCGACCTTCACGAACACCGTGACGATGCCGGTGTCCTGGCAGATCGGGCGCTTGCCTTCGGCGCACATGCGGCTGTTGGTGAGAATCTGCGCGATGGCGTCTTTCGCGGCGGGGCTCTGCTCGAGCTCGTAGGCGCGGCCGAGTGCCTGGATGTAGTCGAGCGGATGGTAGTAGCTGATGTACTGAAGCGAATCAGCAATGCTCTGAATCAGATCTTCCTGTTTGATGACGGTCATGGCTAGCTCAGTGGGGACGGTGGCGCTTGTTGTCGGACTCGCCGGGCAGGGCGGGTCAGTCGTGCGCCTTCAGGGGAGTGGAACCTTTAACGGAGCCCACGGCGTGCAGGACGGCGGGCTCTTCGAAATGTTTGGGATGCGTGTGCGTGGTGAGGCGATCGACTGCCGCCATCACGAGCGCCGAGACGAGGAACGCGACGTGGATGATCACCTGCCACATGATCGTATGCGTCGAGTTCTGGTCGGGGCTGATGAAGGTCTTCAGCAGATGGATCGACGAGATGCTGATCAGCGCCATCGACAGTTTGACCTTGAGCACGCCGGCGTTCACGTGGTCGAGCCATTCCGGTTCGTCCGGATGACCCTCGACGCCCAGGCGCGACACGAACGTTTCATACCCGCCGATGATCACCATGATCAGCAGGTTCGAGATCATCACCACGTCGATCAGACCGAGTACGACCAGCATGATGTTGGTTTCGTCGAGCGTCATGGAGGCCGTGACGAGATGCCAGACTTCCTTGAGGAACAGCACGACGTAGACCGCCTGGGCCACGATCAGACCCAGATAGAGCGGCAACTGCAGCCAGCGGCTCATGAAGATGATGGAAGGGATCGGGCGCATCGGGCGGCGCTGATGGGCGGAGTCGGATCGCGGAGCGGACATGGGCAAGAGTCGGACGAAACGCAGGTGACGGAACATGGACTAAATGCGCGGACTGAATGCGCCGGCGCGGCATGCATGGTACGCGGCACATACATGGCAGGCACGCGTTGGATCAGGCACGCAGACGAGGCGCAGACGGCGCGGTGCACGGCCAGAGAAGACCGGAAAAGCTCGCATCAGGCGCGCTATTGTACAGCGTCGGGTGAGTTTGCTGCGTTGCGGCGGGCAGGGTGGCGCCGCTTCGGCAGGCGGCGCGCTTGACCGCGCACCTTGCGGACGCCGGCTGGCGGCCGGGCCTTAAAGCTCACGACGTCGCTGGCGGCACCCTTCTGACCTTCAGGCTCGCCAGCCCGATCCCCGTGACCACGCAGGCGAGCGCGATACCGTGCGCGAAGGTGGGCCGCTCGCCGAGAAACGCGATGCCGTAGCTCGCGGCCGCCACGGGCAGCACGGCGCTGAACACGCCCGCGAGACTGCCCGGCACATGACGGATGCCCTTCATCCACAACCAGAACGAAAAGATGCTGGCCGACAGTCCGTACCAGAGCACCAGCGTCCAGACACTGAGCGGCACGGCGCGATAGTCGAAGTCGAGCAGCGCGCTCGCGCCGAACGGCAGCATCAGCAGAAGGCCGAAGAGATGCGTGTACGCGCAGATGTCGATCGGTGCGAGTGTCTGCGTGAGACGCCGTGACAGGATGATGTAAAGCGATTCGCAGCACACCGCGCCGAGCACCATCAGGTTGCCCGCGAACGACGTCTCGCCGCCCGAACTCCGATCCACGTGCGCGAGATTGATGACGACCACGCCGACGATCGCCAGTGCGATCGACGCGAGTGCCCGACCGTTCGGACGCTCTTTGAGGATGAGCCACGAGAGCAGCGCGACGACCGCGGGAATCGTGCTCGTGATGACGCCGGCCGCGACCGCGCTCGTGCGTTGCACGCCACCGAGCATCAGCAGCGTAAACCCGAAGGTGCCGAACAGAGCCTGCAGGAACAGGTTGAACCATTCGCCGCGCTTCACGCGGCGCAGTCTGGACATGCGCAGAAGCGGCCACAGTACGGCCATTGCGATCATGAAGCGCAGCAGCGCGAACAGAGGGACGGGGACGAACTCAACGATCGATTTACCGATTCCGACATTGCTGCCGACCAGCAGCATCGAGGTGATAAGAAGCAGGGAGTAACGATTAAGACGCGGGGAGTAACGATTCAAGCTGGAATCCAGACGGCTAGTTCAGTTAGCATTGTAAAAGGCCGTGCGAGCCAGCGTAAGGGCGCGTCGCAGGCATGCGGGGTTCGCACGGCGTCGCGGTATGCAGCGCGCTCGCTCCGCGCTCGATCTATGCGCGGCTTCAGACGCATGACCGTCGGTCAGCGCGTAGCATGCGTTGCTTCGCGCTGCATTCATCATTCGACGCTTGGGTCGCGTGAGCCGCGTTAGGGTTTTCGCTGGCAATGCGGCGCATTGCACGTAAGTGGCCGGTAAGTTGCAGCGTTTATGTTTGAGCATGAGAGCGGAACGTCGTTTGGCACGCATTCATGTTGCGGTGCCGCATGTGTGATACATGCAGACGGATGAGCCGCGGCGCATCGGTCGGCGATCGAAGCGCGAGGGTTGGAGACAGCACGCCGCTCGTTGCGGCGTCAACAAGACAGAGGGCGCGCGCGAGGCGCGCCGGCATAGGTTTTACGTTTCATCTTCACCAAGGGGTTGTCGATGTCTGCGATTGAATCGGTTCTTCACGAACGCCGTGTTTTCCCTCCCTCCGCTGAAGCAGCGGCGGATGCCGCGATCTCCGGAATGGACGCGTACCGCGCGCTGGCCGCCGAGGCCGAGAGCGATTACGAAGGTTTCTGGGGGCGCCTCGCTCGCGAGACGTTGAGCTGGAACACGCCCTTCACCAAAGTGCTCGACGAATCGAACGCGCCGTTCTACACGTGGTTTGAAGACGGCCAGATCAACGCGTCGTATAACAGCATCGACCGTCACGTCGAGGCGGGCAACGGCGAGCGCGTCGCGATCGTTTTCGAGGCCGACGACGGCACCGTCACCAACGTCACCTATCAGGATCTGCTGCAACGTGTGTCGCGCTTCGCAAACGCGCTGAAAAAGCGCGGCGTGAAGAAGGGCGACCGCGTGGTGATCTATATGCCGATGTCGATCGAAGGCATCGTCGCGATGCAGGCGTGCGCGCGGATCGGCGCGACGCACTCGGTGGTGTTCGGCGGCTTCTCATCGAAGTCGCTCAACGAACGGCTGGTGGACGTGGGCGCCGTTGCGCTCGTCACCTCCGACGAACAGATGCGCGGCGGCAAAGCCTTGCCGCTGAAAAACATCGCCGACGAAGCGTTGGCAATGGGCGGTTGCGAGGCAGTCACGAGCGTGATCGTCTATCAGCGCACCGGCGGCAAGGTCGCATGGAACGAAGGCCGCGATCTGTGGATGCACGAACTCACGCAGGCCGAATCGGATCAATGCGCGCCTGAATGGGTCGGCGCCGAGCATCCGTTGTTCATCCTTTACACGTCCGGTTCGACCGGCAAGCCGAAGGGCGTGCAGCACAGCACCGGCGGTTATCTGCTGTGGGCCGCGCAAACGCTGAAATGGACCTTCGACTGGAAGCCCTCGGATGTGTTCTGGTGTACCGCCGACATCGGCTGGATCACGGGCCATAGCTACATCACGTATGGTCCGTTGACGCTCGGCGGCACGCAGGTCGTGTTCGAAGGCGTGCCCACGTATCCGAACGCGGGCCGCTTCTGGGACATGATCGCCAAGCACAAGGTCTCGCTGTTCTATACGGCGCCGACCGCGATCCGCTCGCTGATCAAGGCCGCTGACGCCGACGAGAAAGTGCATCCGAAGAGCTACGACCTGTCCACGTTGCGCATCATCGGCACGGTCGGCGAGCCGATCAACCCGGAAGCGTGGATCTGGTATTACGAGAATGTCGGCGGCAGCCGTTGCCCGATCGTCGATACGTGGTGGCAAACCGAAACCGGCGGCCACATGATCACGCCGCTGCCGGGTGCGACACCTCTGGTGCCGGGTTCATGCACGCTGCCCCTGCCGGGCATCATGGCCGCAGTCGTCGACGAAACCGGTCAGGACGTGCCGAACGGGCAGGGCGGCATTCTGGTGGTGAAGCGTCCGTGGCCGTCCATGTTGCGTAACGTGTGGGGCGATCCGGACCGCTACAAGAAGAGCTATTTCCCCGAGGAACTCGGCGGCAAGCTGTATCTTGCGGGCGACGGCGCGGTGCGCGACAAGGACACCGGCTACTTCACGATCATGGGCCGCATCGACGACGTGCTCAACGTGTCGGGTCACCGGCTCGGCACGATGGAGATCGAGTCGGCGCTGGTGTCGAACCCGCTGGTCGCGGAAGCCGCTGTGGTGGGGCGCCCCGACGCGACGACCGGTGAAGCCGTGTGCGCGTTCGTCGTGCTGAAACGCGCGCGTCCGGAAGGCGAGGAAGCGGTGAAGCTCGCCAACGAACTGCGCAACTGGGTCGGCAAGGAGATCGGTCCGATCGCCAAGCCGAAGGACATCCGCTTCGGCGAAAACCTGCCGAAGACGCGTTCGGGCAAGATCATGCGCCGCCTGTTGCGCTCGCTCGCGAAGGGCGAGGAAATCACGCAGGACGTATCCACGCTGGAGAACCCGGCGATTCTCGATCAACTCGGCGAGTCGCTTTAAGCTTGCCTGGGTCTGTGTGAAGGGCGAGGGCGTATCGAACCAGGATCCCTGGTCCCACGTAGATTGCTCATCGTGAAGCCACGTTGTTGAAGCCACTGGGCGGACAATCCCGATTGCCTGCCCGGTGGCTTTTTGATACATAGGCGCATGGCCGCGCCGCACCACTCCTCTCACGCTACGCTTAATCCGCTGCCGGAACCGCCCGCGGTCTCGGCAGTGATGGCACGCGCGCATCAAAAGTACTGGCGCTTCAACCTCGCGTTGATTGCGACCTTGATGACCTTGGGCTTCATCGTGTCGTTCGTGTTGCCGTTGATGGCTCCCGCGCTGGCACACGTGCGGATCGGCGGCTTCAGGCTGCCGTTCTACTTCGGCGCGCAGGGCGCGATCCTGATCTATCTGGCGCTCATCGTCGTGTATATCGTGCTGATGCAGCGCGCCGACCGCCAGCTCAAACGCGCCTTCGACGCGGATACCGACGCCGGCGCTGGCGTCGCCGCCGATGCGTCCATCGCGCGCGGAAGCTGAGCCGATGAAGCTCACGAACCGGCTGATCAGCTCCTACGCCCTTTATACGCTCGGCTTCCTGCTTTTCATCTATGTGATGTGGCGCATCGAGCGCACCACCGGTCCCGGCGTGTGGATCGGCTATGTCTTCCTGTTCGTGCCGATCGCGGTGTATGCGGTGATCGGCCTGTTGTCGCGCACTTCCGATCTGGTCGAATACTACGTGGCGGGGCGGCGCGTGCCGTCCGCTTTCAACGGCATGGCGACCGCGGCCGACTGGCTTTCGGCGGCCTCGTTCATCGGCCTCGCCGGCTCGATCTATGCGACCGGATATGACGGTCTCGCTTATCTGATGGGCTGGACCGGCGGCTATTGTCTGGTCGCGTTCCTGCTCGCGCCGTATGTGCGCAAGCTCGCGCGCTACACGATTCCCGATTTTCTCGGTACGCGCTTTTCGAGCAACGCCGTGCGCGGCCTTGCCGCATTGGCGGCGATCTTGTGTTCGTTCGTCTATCTGGTCGCGCAGATCCAGGGCGTCGGACTGATTGCGACGCGGTTTATCGGCGTGGATTTTGCCGTCGGCATCTTCTGCGGACTGGCGGGCATTCTGGTGTGTTCGTTTCTCGGCGGCATGCGTGCCGTGACGTGGACGCAGGTCGCGCAGTACATCATCCTGATCGCGGCGATTCTGATTCCCGTGTCGATGATCGCGCACAAGGACGGCCTCGGCTGGGTGCCGCAATTCAATTACGGCCGCTTGATGGAGCGGGTCGAAGGCCTCGAGAAGCAGGTGCGCGACGATCCGCTCGAACAGACCGTGCGCGACGATTATCGCCGCCGTGCCGCGTTGATGCAGATGCGGCTCGACACCTTGCCGCAATCGTTCGTCGATGAGAAGCTGCGTCTCACGCAGGAAGTCGCCGATCTACGCCGCCATAACGGCCCGCTGCGCGAGATCAAGGAGCGCGAGCGCTCCCTCGAACAGTTTCCACGCGATGCCGCCGCCGCGCAGATCGTCTGGGCCCAGCGACGCGATGAAATGCTGATGCGCGCAGCCGCACCGGTGCCGATGCATGAGCCGTTTCCCGCCGTGAGTGATGAAGACCGGCGCATCCACGAACGCAATTTTCTTTCGCTGCTGCTGTGCCTGTCGCTCGGCACGGCGAGCCTGCCGCATATTCTGACGCGCTATAACACGACCACCTCGGTGGCTTCAGCGCGACGCTCCGTCGGATGGACGCTGTTCTTCGTCGCGCTGTTCTATCTGACGGTGCCGGTGTTGGCGGTTCTGATCAAGTACGAGATATTGACCAACCTGGTCGGCCATCATTTCTCGGACTTGCCGCAGTGGCTCATGCAGTGGCGCAAGGTCGAGCCGAGCCTGATCAGTCTTGCCGATACGAACGGCGACGGCATTGTGCGTTGGAGCGAGATTCAGATGCAGCCCGACATGGTCGTGCTTGCCGCGCCGGAGATCGCGGGACTGCCATATGTGATGTCGGGGCTGATCGCGGCGGGCGCGCTGGCCGCGGCGCTCTCCACCGCGGACGGTTTGCTGCTCACCATCGCCAATGCTTTGTCGCACGATGTGTACTACCACATGGTCGATCCGAACGCGTCGAGCCAGCGGCGCGTGACGATCTCGAAGATTCTGTTGCTGGGGGTGGCGCTGTTCGCGTCGTACGTGGCGTCGTTGAATACGGGGAACATTCTGTTTCTGGTGGGCGCGGCGTTTTCGCTGGCGGCTTCGAGTCTGTTTCCGGTGCTGGTACTGGGCGTGTTCTGGAAGCGCACCACGCGCCTGGGCGCGGTGGCGGGCATGGTAGCTGGGCTGGTGGTGTGCATCTATTACATCGTCTCTACCTATCCGTTCTTCACGCAGATGACGGGTTTTACCGGCGCGAGGTGGTTCGGGATCGAGCCGATCAGTTCCGGCGTATTCGGCGTGCCGGCGGGGTTTCTGGTGGCGATCGGCGTGAGCCTGATCGACCGGAAACCGGACGCTTATACGCGGGCGCTGGTGGACTATATCCGGCATCCTTGAACCGGTTCGCGCATGGGTATGGCGCGGCGCGCGAAGTTTGCTATAATTCGGCTCCCCGCCGGAGAGATGGATGAGCGGTTTAAGTCGCACGCCTGGAAAGCGTGTATAGGTTAATAACCTATCCGGGGTTCGAATCCCCGTCTCTCCGCCAGGACCGAATGATAAGCCGTTGAATCCCCAAGGATTCAACGGCTTTTTGTTTTTCTGCCCGACCCGCCAAACCTTACCGCCGCAATCTTTCCGTAATCTGTAGAATGCGCGGATGGAAACGCATAGCATCCGAGACGCAAGCTCCTTGCGCTACGTGACCGGCCTCGATGGACTCCGAGCCATCTCGATGATGCTGGTCGTCCTGTTCCACTACACGAGCTATTTTTCCAGCCCCCTATCACAGTTGGGTGGCGCATGGTCCGGCATCGTGCGTATTGCGTCGACCGGCTGGATAGGCGTGGACGTGTTTTTCGTGATCTCGGGCTTTCTCATCACCACGACGCTATTAAAGCGGCCCGTCAATTCAGTCGCGTCCTACGCGAAATTCATCCAGCGCCGGGCAATCCGCTTGCTGCCGGCCTACGTCGCGAGCCTGTTGATCTTCACGCTTGTCGCACTGCTGATCGACCCGCATAGCAAGGTCTTGAAAAACGAGTACCTGCTATGGACATTCACGACCAGTCTGCAGTCGCTATTCGGCGATCGGGTCGCGCTGGCGGATCAACATTTCACCATGGCTCATTTCTGGACGCTGGCCGTGGAATGGCATTTCTATATCGTGTTCCCGATTCTCGTCGCCCGGTTCCATTCGTACTTTCGCCCAGCCGTGGCGCTCCTGCTGCTGGCAATATCGTTCAGAGTGGTGTGCCATTTTGCAGGGATTTCCGACAACGGCATCTATACCTTCACGCTTTGCCGGATCGACTCGATTGCAGTAGGTTGCCTGCTGGCACTGGTGCCTTCCCATCTTCGCTCCAGGCAGTCCGCGGCGGCGGGCGTGCTCGGCGTAACGATGTTCATGGCGATCTGGATAGCGTTGGCATGTTCAGATGTCCCATTCAAAACCTTGGCGTGGCTTCAGACGTTCGGCTATACGCTGCTCGCCGTGTCAGTCGCATTGATGATTTACCGGGTCATCCATTCGTCTGCGCGCTCGCCGGTCGTGCGTGCGCTGGAATGCAAGCCGCTCACTGCAATAGGGCGCGCAAGCTATAGCCTGTACATCTGGCACGTGCCGTTCTATCCCAGCATCGCGCTGCTGGCGCAACGCAATTTCGCGGACATCAGACTTGCGTATCTGGTCGCGGTACTGGCCGGTGTCGTGATGACGGCGGCGCTCGGCAGCCTCTCGTATCTGCTCGTCGAATCCCGATTCACCCGGGCGCGTCCAGCGGTTCTCGCCTGAAGGCGGCGAGCCGATTCGTCGCCGCCGGCGACGTGTGCCGCGCAAGGCCGTAACCCAAAACAAATCATCTTGCTCTAAACTAACGGCCGCCTAAGTCCGCCCAGTCAAGAGCACGAACGCCATGCCTCCAGCGCCCGCCGAACCGCCCGGCACCTCATCCGTTAGTTTGCCGAAACACCCCGCATTTCAACGTTTCTGGTGCACCCGCATCCTCTCGTCGCTGTCGTTCCAGATGCTCGCCGTGGCAATGGGCTGGCACATCTACGCGCTCACGCATAGCGCTTTCGCACTCGGCCTCGTCGGCCTCGCGCAATTTCTGCCGATGTTCGTGCTGACGCTGGTCGTGGGCCACGTCGCCGACCGTTACGACCGCCGCCGTATCGCGGCCATCTGTCAAAGCCTCGAAAGCGTCGCTGCATTGTTATTCGCTGTCGGCACCTTCAGCGGCTGGATCAACGCACCCGTGATTTATGTGCTGGCCGCATGCGTCGGTGCAGCGCGCGCCTTCGAATCGCCCGCGGTGGCTTCGCTATTGCCGGGCGTCGTGCCGCGCGGTCAGCTGCCCAAAGCGACGGCATGGGCCACGTCGGCAAATCAGACCGCGCAGATCGCGGGCCCGGCGCTGGGCGGCCTGCTTTACGGCATCGGCCCTGGTGCGGCTTATCTTGCCTGCACGCTGTCGTTCGCGGCCGCGGCCGCGGCGGTGTCGGGCATCTCGCTGCAGACAAAGCCGGCGAACCGCGCACCTGTCACGCTTGAATCTGTGTTCTCGGGCATTGCCTTCATTCGCCGCGAACCGGTGATTCTCGGGGCGTTGTCGCTCGATCTGTTCGCCGTCCTGTTCGGCGGCGCGACTGCGCTGTTGCCGATCTTCGCGCGCGACATCCTGCACACGGGGCCGCTCGGGTTAGGGTTGTTGCGTTCGGGCACCGCTATCGGCGCACTCGCCGGCACCGTCTGGCTCGCGCATTTCCCGCTGCGCAACCGGCCGGGCGCGGCGATGTTCGGCGGCGTGATCGCGTTCGGCGCGGCCACGGTCGTGTTCGGCCTGTCGCATCAATTTCTCGCCTCGCTCGTCGCGTTGATGGTGCTCGGCGCGTCGGACACCATCAGCGTGGTCGTGCGTCTGTCGCTCGTGCAACTGCGCACACCGGACGAAATGCTGGGACGCGTCAGCGCGGTCAATTCGCTTTTCATCGGGACGTCGAATCAATTGGGCGAATTCGAATCCGGCTTGACGGCGGGTTGGTGGGGCGCACAACCGGCCGTGCTGGTCGGCGGCGTGGCGACCATCGCGGTCGCCTTTCTCTGGATGCGCTTCTTCCCGGAACTCAGACGCACGCGCTCGCTGGAGCGCGAAGAGGAACTGGCGCCGAGCCCCTGATCGACGCAACACTTTACTTCATGCCTGTGCGGCGCTCGCACGCAACGCGGTCCATCGCACGGTCGCCAGAATCGATGCCGCGACGATCAATGCGCCGCCGACCCACGCGCTCACCGAAATTCGCTCACCCAACCAGATGCAGGCAAACAATGCCCCGAACGCCGGTTCGCTGCCCATCAGGAGCGAAACGCGTGTCGGGCTGCTGCGCTTGATCGCGAAGTTCTGCGCGAAGAACGCGAACAGCGTGCACGCGATCACCAGATAGCCGACATAGCCCCAGAACGCCGCGTGTCCCGCAATCGAGGGCACAGGCTGCCATTGCTGCGGCGCGAACAGCCAGGCGGCTGCGGCGCTGCCGAATGCCACCACGCCAGACTGAACCACAGTCACCGACAGCGGCGGCAGCGCCGAATCGCGCATCACGCGTTTGGTCACACACACCGTCAACGCGCGCAGCAGCGCGGCGAGCAGAATTAGCGCGTCGCCGGGATTGAGGCTCAGTTCACCGTCGCCGGCGAGCAGCCATGCGCCCAGAAGCGAAAGCGCTACTGCCACCCATTCGACGCGGCTCGGCTTGCGCTTGAGCAGCAACCACTCGACGAGCGGCGTCAACACCACGCACAAGCTGATCAGAAACGCGGCGTTGGCCGCGCGTGTCATCAGGATGCCAAAGGTTTCACAGAGAAAGATACCGAGCAGCAGCACGCCCGAGAACAGCACGCCGCGCAACGTGCGGGCGTCGGTGGTGCGCAGGTGGCGCAGGGCGGGCGACAGGATCACGAAAGTGATGCCAAAGCGCAGCGCGAGCAAACCCAGCACCGGATAAAACACCAGCGCGCTTTTGACCACGCCGTAACTGGTGCCCCAGACGACGGCGACGGCGAGGAGCATCAGATCGGACAACATGAGCAGGCGTTCTTGTTTCGACATGGACGGACCTCGAGCTAATAAGGCCGTATTGTCGAACTTTGCGTCGCGCGCGATAATCGGGTCTCGGCGCACAGCGTTTATGTCGCAAATGCATTAATAGCTGGCGCACTCATAGACCCGGAACGATGACTCCAAACGAGCTTTTCGCCTTGCTGCCGGACATGGCGGTTTTTGCGCGCGTCGTCGACGCCGGCAACTTCTCGGTGGCGGCGCGGCAACTCGGCAGCACGCCTTCGACGGTCAGCCGTCAGATCAAGCGGCTCGAAGAGGCGCTGGCGACCCGTTTGCTCGAGCGTTCCACGCGCACGGTGCGGGTGACGGAATCGGGCGCCCAGGTGGTGCGATTCTGTCGCGACATGGTGAGCGCCGCGTCGGGCGCGGTCGACGCCGCCGGGCAACTGGCGGGCAGACCGCAAGGCAAGGTGAGCGTGAGCGCGCCGACCCAGTTCGCGCGGTCCGTGATCCACCCGCTGATCGCCGGCTTCCTGCGTGCTTACGACGAAGTCGACCTGCAACTCCTGTTCACCGATCACGACGTCGACCCGCTCGCCGACGATGTCGATCTGGTGATCCGCCTGACCGAGCATCCACCGCAGGGACTCGCGGGGCGCCGATTGGGCGCGGTGCGCTGGCTGCTGGTGGCGACGCCGGCGTATTTGCGTGAGCGCGGCACACCGGCGCAGCCACGCGATCTGCACAAGCACGCTTGCATCTATCTGGGCGAGACCGCCGACGACAACCGCTGGCGCTTTCGCCGCGGCACGGAGACACAGAGCGTCGACGTGAAAGGTCGCTACATCGCCAACCATGCCGGCGCGCGACTCGAAGCCGCGTTGCAGGACTTCGGCGTTGCGTGCGTACCGGAATTCGCGGCGGCAGACTCACTGCAAAGCGGCGCGCTCGTGCAGGTTCTGCCCGACTGGAATCTCGAAGCACGCGCTTACGTGGGCTCGGTGTGGCTGCTGTATCCGCCAAATCGATTCTTGCCGCCGAAGGTGAGGGCATTGATCGACTACCTCGTCGAGCATCTGCACGACACCTTGGATACCGCATGAGAACCACCGCGCTGGACGAAAGTGGAATTGCCCGCGTAATTCATGATTCAATGCAGGCCCAGCGATTCGATCGATTACGAGGAGAACCAGCGTGAGCACGCGCGAAACCGGGCCGACTGCGGCGACTGTCTATCGTGGCGCTTCGATTGAGAACACGCATGTAGCGCACGTCGCGGTGGTCGATGCGAGCGGCCGCTTGCTGGCTTCATTCGGCGATCCGTCGCGTATGACGCTGGCGCGTTCCGCCGCGAAGCCCGCGCAAGCGTTGGCGGTGTTGGAGACCGGCGCACTGGAGCGTTTCGGTTTCGACGAAGCCGACCTTGCGCTGATGTGCGCCTCGCACAGCAGCGAGGCGCGCCACATCGAGCGCACGCGCCAGATGCTGGCCAAGGCGCAGGCGAGCGAAGCCGATCTGCGCTGCGGCGGCCATCCCCCGTTATCCGATTCCGTCTATATCGACTGGCTCAAACGCGACTTCAAGCCGGGCGGCGTGTGCAGCAACTGCTCCGGCAAACACGCGGGCATGCTGGCCGGCGCGCAATCGATCGGGGCGTCGATGGAGGGTTATGAACGACCCGACCATCCGTTGCAGGTGCGAGTCAAACACACGGTCGCGGACGTCTGCGACCTGCCCGACGAAGCAGTGCAATGGGCGACCGATGGTTGCAATCTACCGACACCGGCTTTTCCGCTCGATCGCCTCGCACGCCTGTTCGCGAAGCTGGCCGCCGCAGAAGACGAGGTATCGTCGGGCGCACAGTCGGTCACATCGCGCACTTCAGCACTCGCCCGAATCTACCGCGCGATGACAATGTATCCCGAATGGGTAGCGGGCGAGGGCCGCTTCTGCACGCAGCTGATGCAGGCATTCGACGGCGCGCTGGTCGGCAAGGTCGGCGCGGACGGCAGCTACGCGATAGGCGTACGGGCATCGGAGCAGACGAAGAGGGCAGGCGCACAGGGCGCGCTGGGCCTCGCGGTAAAGATAGAGGATGGCAACGTCGGGATACTGTATGCGGTGGTGGCGGAAGTGCTCGCTTTGCTGGAGATCGGGGCCCCGGAACAACGAGCGAAACTCGCTGCGTTCCACGCACCGAAGATGTTGAACACAATGGGCATCCAAACGAGCCGAATAACATTTTCGGTTGCACTCCAACGCGCACCGGAAGCCGCAATCCGATGAACGACCGCGGCGGCGCGCGCAGCGCCGCCGGAAGAATGACTGCTGTGTCACGAGAGCGGAATGTGCGAGAACACAGATTCCAGATGCGCCACTACCGTGGCTGTGCGAGGGACCCGCTTATGAGCTGGTGGTGCAAAGCGGCTTTCTTTGCCTACTTTCTTTGCCGCGGCAAAGAAAGTAGGTGCCGCCCCGCACAGGGGCAACGCTAATAGACCACCGCGAATTCAAGGAAAGGCCAACAAACCAAGAAGCCCAGAAAAAAACTCAAGCAGCAACCTGAGAAGGCACAACCCCAATCGCATTCCGAATAGCATCAGCCAACTCTGCGGCAGCAAACTTCGCCACATACCCATTAGCCCCGGCATTCTTCACATGCGCCTCATTAGCCGCCCCGGTAAGAGAGGAATGAATAATGACCGGAATATCCCGAGTCCGCTCATCAGCCTTAATCTGCCGAGTCAGCATAAACCCATCCATCTCAGGCATCTCAAGATCCGTCAAAACAAGCGCAATGCTGTCCTTAACACGGGTCCCATTAGCCTGCGCCTCACGCGCAACCTGTTGCAAGGTATTCCAGGCCTCTTCCCCGGTCTTGGTCATCACATAATCCGCGCCAATAGCGCTCAAAGCCTGCTCGATAAGCTTCCGGGCAAACCCGGAATCATCGGCCGCAAGAATCTTCGCCCCGCGCGGAATCCCCAACGCATCGCCGACGGAAGTCGGATCCACACTAGGATGCTGTGACGGAAACACATCGCGCAACACCTGCTCTACATCGATCACTTGCGCCAACCGCGAATCCCCGGTATTGCCATCTATCCGCGCAATGCTGGTAACCAGATTCCCCCCAGCCGCGCCTTCAGCGGACAACACCTGATTCCACTCCAGACGCACGATATCGTCGACTTCCTCGACCGCGAACGCCTGAGTCGACCGCGCAAACTCCGTCACCAGCAAGATATTCAGTCCGCGCGTGGGCTCACACCCCATCAACCGCGGCAAGTCGATCACAGGAATGATCTGCCCGCGAATATCCACGGCGCCCATCACGAACGGCGACGAACCGGCAATCGGCGTCACTGCGGGCATCGTGGAGATTTCCCGCACCTTGAAGACGTTGATGCCATAAAGCTCGTGCGCGTCGCTGCCGGGCACCGAGCCCAGGCGGTACAGCAACAACTCGAACTTGTTGGAACTCGTCAGGTTGCTGCGTTCATCGTTCGGGCGGTTGTCTACTGCCATCGAATCTCTCCAGGATTACGGTGCGTGTGATGCGCCACCCAACCGTGTCGTTCGATCCTGGCGCGCGCCTTACCTTTCTGTTATCGGCGCGGCCGACAGAAAATTCAGCGATTCCGCATGGTTTTCCTCGCATGCTCTGGTTAACACGCAAGCGATATCGAGGGCACGAAGCGGCACGAGCACATTTGGCCGCAATACAGGCCTGTCAAGGCATTCATATGAAGGTTACCTAACGTTACAGAAGCGACAGCGTCGTATCACATGCCGCGGGGCATGACTCCTAGAATTCACAGCGATTAAAGCGTGGCGCCGTCAGCGACGCGAAAGCTGACTGCAAGGTATGCGCGCAGTCGGCCCGACGCCTGAGGCGCACACGCATCGCTGCCGTTTCGCTTCCACCTCAAGGAGAACGTATGATCCGCTTGCCTCTCGCCACTATCGCCAGCACCTGCATGGCTGGACTGCTCGTCGTCGCCGGCGCGGCCAACGCTCAAACTACGCCGGCAGCGGCCGCGGCAGACGCCGGCCGTCTGCATGCCGCCGACCAGACGTTCATCGCGGACGGCACCAAGGCCGTCGCGACGCAACGCGACGCCGCGCGCATCGCGACCTCGCGCTCGACCGACCGCGACGTCAAGGCCTTCGCCGAGCGCGTCTCGACCGACAACGCGAAAATCTCCGACGCACTGCGCGCGGCGAGCCCGCGCGGCGTCGATGTGCCGAAGAACGATCCCGACGCAGCGGTGCTCGCGAGCATCAACAACCTGCGTGGCGCCGAATTCGACAAGGCCTATATCGAACAGGTCGCGCTCGCCGGCGAACAGAAAGCGCTGTCGGCATTCCAGGCGGAAATCGCCTCGGGCCGCGACGAGCAACTGAAGGACGCGGCGAAGAAGGCATTGCCGACGATCCAGGAACACTACGCAATGGCGCAGGATCTTGCCAAGCGTAAGCATCTGCCGACCGCGCAATAAGCGGTCAAACGCGCGTCACGTTGCGGCGTGACGCGCGAGCGTGCGGATGCGTGGTTTTCGGCGATAATCGGCTTCGCTCTTTCGAGTCCGCTGCGCGCTGGTCTTGCGCGACGCTCCGCAACTCGAAAGCTCCCACGGTTTTCACGCGCATTCGATCAAAGCTCTCCGCATGAGCAAGCCCGCCAATTTGCCGCAACAGTTGGACCACATGCTTCGGCAAGCCGTCGCGCTTCAGCAGAACGGCGCATTCGCCGAGGCAGAAGAACTCTTTCGCGAGATCCTCGAACTCAAGCCCCGTCATTTCGACGCGCTGCAATTGCTCGGCGCGTTGACGCTGCAAGCGGGTCGCCTGCAAGAGGGCGTCGAGTTACTTGGAAAAGCGCTTGCCATCAACGCGAAACAGGCACCGCTTCATTCCAATCTCGCGTATGCGTTGAACGTCCTGCAGCGTTTCGACGAAGCCCTCGCGAGCGCCGATCGGGCGCTCGCCTTGCAGCCCAAATTCCCCGACGCACTCAACAACCGCGGCAACGCGCAAGCCGGCCTGAACCGGCCGCTCGATGCACTCGGCAGCTTCGATCGCGCGATTGCGTTGAACCCGGATTTCGCGCAAGCCTGGAATAACCGCGCGTGCGTGCTGCGCGATCTGGGCCGTCCCGCCGACGCGCTCGCAAGCTGCGATCACGCGCTCGCGCTGCAACCGGGTTATCCCGACGCGTGGAGCAATCGCGGCAATGCCTTCAGCGACCTGAACCAGCCGGAAGAAGCGGAGCGCTGCTACCGTCGTGCGCTGGAATTGGCGCCGGCATTCGCCGACGCCTGGAACAACCTCGGCCTCACGCAGATCGATCTCAACCAGCACGCGCAAGCGCTCGTAAGTTACGAACGCGCTCTGGCCGTGAATCCCGAAGCCGCGGAAACACATTGGAATGAATCACTGTGCCTGCTGCAAATGGGACAGCTCGAAGCCGGCTGGCAAAAATATGAATGGCGCTGGGAGCGCAGCCGCATCAAGGCAAGCCGGCGCAATTTTGCGCAACCGCTTTGGCTCGGCGATTTTTCGATCGACGGCAAGACGGTTCTGTTGCACGCGGAGCAGGGTCTCGGCGACACGCTGCAGTTTTGCCGCTATGCCGCGCTGATGTCGAAACTCGGCGCGAAGGTCGTGCTCGAAGTGCCACGCGAACTGATGCGTCTCATGGCTACGCTCGACGGTGTGGACCAGTTGGTCGAAGCAGGCCATACGCTGCCATCGTTCGATTGTCACTGTCCGCTGCTGAGTTTGCCGCTCGCATTCAAGACCGATCTCGACAGCATTCCATCGACAACGCCTTATCTCTGCGCGGACGCCGAAGCGGCTCGCCAATGGCGCGAGCGGCTACACGCGCCAGCAGACGCGCGCCTCAAAGTCGGACTCGTGTGGGCGGGCGGAAACCGTCCGCATGTCGCCGAACTTCGTAAGAACGATGCGCGCCGTTCGATCGCATTCGCACGACTCGCGCCGCTTCTCGACGTGCCGAACGTGCAGTTCTTCAGCCTGCAAAAAGGACCGGCGGCGCAGCAACTCGAAAGCGACGAGCGGGGCCAACATGTGATCGACTACACGGAAGAACTCGACGACTTCGCCGACACCGCGGCATTGGTGGCGAACCTCGATCTGGTGATTGCCGTGGACACGTCCACTGCGCATCTGGCCGGCGCGCTCGACAAACCGGTCTGGATTCTGAACCGCTTCGACACCTGCTGGCGGTGGATGCTGGAACGCACGGATACGCCGTGGTATCCGCGTGCCCGGTTGTTCCGGCAACTCGCGCTCGGCGATTGGGACAGTGTGATGATGGCCGCGCGTGATGCACTGAACGCATTGGTGGCGGGAGCGATGCATCCACGATAGCGATCGCGTTCGCACGCGCCACGTTCCCTGCGCGCTGGCCGACGGGATCGTTCGGACGCGCGTAGACTGAACGTCCGTTTATCGACGGCTAAGCCATGGAGAGTCATCAATGGAATACAGACATTTGGGTGCATCGGGTTTCAAGGTGCCGGTGCTGAGTTTCGGCACGGGCACGTTCGGCGGCAAGGGCGAGTTCTTCCAGGCGTGGGGCGCGACCGACGTCGCCGAGGCGCGGCGTCTGCTCGACATCTGCTTCGATGCGGGCGTCACCATGTTCGACACCGCGGACATCTATTCGAGCGGCGCGTCCGAGTCGGTGCTCGGCGAAGCCCTCAAGGGCAAGCGCGACAAGGCGATCATCTCGACCAAGGCGACCTTCCGTTTCGACGACGGCCCGAACAACGTCGGCTCGTCGCGCTTCCATCTGATCCAGGCCGTTGACTCAGCACTCAAGCGCTTGCAAACCGATTACATCGACCTGTTCCAACTGCACGGTTTCGACGCCAGAACGCCGGTGGTTGAAGTCATGTCCACGCTCGACGATCTGGTGCGCGTCGGCAAGATACGCTACACGGGCGTGTCGAATTTCTCAGGCTGGCATCTGATGAAATCGCAGGACGTGGCGGATCGCTATGGCTATCCGCGCTACATCGCCAATCAGACGTACTACTCGCTGGTCGGCCGCGATTACGAGTGGGAGCTGATGCCGCTCGGCGTCGATCAAGGCGTGGGCGCGGTGGTATGGAGTCCGCTCGGCTGGGGGCGTCTCACCGGCAAGATCAAGCGCGGCCAGCCGCTGCCCGATTCGAGCCGGCTGCATAAAACCGCCGACATGGGGCCGCCGGTGCCGGACGAGTATCTGTTCCGCGTGCTCGATGCCATCGACGAGATCGCCGCCGAAACGGGCAAGACCGTGCCGCAGATCGCGCTGAACTGGCTGCTGCAGCGGCCGACGGTGTCGACAGTGCTGATCGGCGCGCGCAACGAGGAACAGTTGCGGCAGAACCTCGGCGCGGTGGGCTGGAATCTGACGCCCGAGCAGATGGCGAAGCTCGACGCGGCGAGCGCCGTGCGTCCCGCTTATCCGTACTGGCATCAGGAAGGGTTCGTGGAGCGCAATCCGAAGGCGGTGTGAGCGCGCTTTGGTGTGAAAGCACGCCGCCCGATACGCGCATCGAACGCCTCAAGCAAGACCGCCGTTGGCACGCAGAATCTGGCCATTGATCCAGCCCGCGTCAGGACCCGCGAGGAACGCCACCACCGACGCGATGTCGTCCGGCTGACCGAGGCGTTGTAGCGGCGGCATCTTCGCGAAGGTCTGGACCTGTTCTTCGGTCTTGCCGTCGAGGAACAGCGACGTCGCGATCGGACCCGGCGCCACGGCATTGACGGTGATGTTGCGGCCGCGCAGTTCCTTGGCGAACACGTGCGTGAACGCTTCGACGGCGGCTTTCGTCGCGTTGTAGATCGCGTAGCCCGGCATGTTCAGCGCCAGCGTGGTGCTCGAAAAGTTGACGATGCGGCCGCCGTCGTTCATGCGCGCGGCAGCTTCGCGCAAGGTGTTGAAGGTGCCGCGCACGTTGATGCCAAAGGTCTGGTCGTAGAGCGCGTCGCTGGTGTCGGCGAGCGGCACGGTCTTGAGCACGCCCGCGTTGTTGACCAGTACGTCTACCTTGCCGAGCTGCTGTTCGGTGATCTCGAACAGGCGGCGCACGTCGTTGGTGTTCGACACGTCGGCTTTCACCGCGATGGCTTTGGCGCCGGCCGCGGTCAGTTCGGCGACGAGCTGATCGGCTTCGGCCGAACTGGATGCGCAATTGATCGCGACGGCGAAACCGTCCTTGGCCAGACGTTGCGCGACCGCTGCCCCGATGCCGCGCGATGCGCCTGTGACGATTGCGACCTGGGCGTTGTTGAGCGTGTTCATGATTCGTTTCCTTGAGTCCGTTGGATGGGTTGAGGTGAATCATGAACGCTTTCGGCGCCTTGATAATCGGGTTAGACTGGCCATCATCATTCCATTTGCTTTAACAATTGGCGCGTCGGCCGTCTGACCGGCATCACGGACAGCCAATGACAGGCCCCAACCATGGATCGTTTCGAGGAAATGCGGGTTTTCATCCGGATCGCGGAGCGGCAAAGCTTCACGCGCGCCTCGGACGATCTGCAGATTCCGCGCGCCACCGTCACCAATCTGATGAAGCGCATGGAGCAGCGGCTCGGCGCGCGGCTGCTCGAACGCACCACGCGCACGGTGCGTCTCACGCACGACGGCGAGGCGTACTACCGCCGCTGCGTGCGTCTCATCGCCGACATGGAAGAGGCCGAGGGCTCGTTTTCGAACCTCGCGCCGAAGGGTTTGTTGCGGGTGAATTTGCAGGGCACGCTGGCGCGGAACTTCGTGGTGCCCGCGCTGCCGGCGTTTCTCGCGCGCTTTCCGGGAATCGAGCTGACCATCGGCGAAGACGACCGGCTCGTCGATCTGGTGCGGGAGGGTGTCGACTGCGTGCTGCGCGCGGGCAATCTGCAGGATTCGTCGATGGTGGGGCGCCGCGTCGCGCAATTGCCGCAAGTGACCGTCGCGAGTCCGGCGTATCTCGCCGCATACGGCGAGCCGGCCGAGCCGTCGGCGCTGTCCACGCATCGGGCGGTCAATTACGTGTCGAGCGCGACGGCCAAGGCCGTGCCGCTCGAATTCAAGGTGGCGGGCCGCGAAGTAGCAATGGTTCTGCCCTCGGCGGTGTCGGTAACCGGCACCGAGCTTTATACCGGCTCGGCGCTTGCCGGACTCGGCATCGTGCAGGTGCCGCAATACCGTGTGGCGGCCGAACTGGCGACGGGGCGGCTAAAAATCATCCTCGCCGATTTTCCGCCGCCGCCCATGCCGGTGTCCGTGCTGTATCCGCAGAACCGTCAGTTGTCGTCGCGGGTGCGGGTGTTCGCGCAGTGGCTGCGCGATATTTTCGAGGCGGCTGCGGCCACGACAGGCGGCGCGCCGTGAAAGCGCTCGCTCAGGTGGCCGCGCGGCGCGGCCCGAAGATGTTGATCAGATTGCCCTCGGGATCGCGCAACATGGTCGAACTGCGTTCGGCGTTCAGCGGCTGGTCGGCCCATAAAAATTCCACACCGTGTTGTCTGAGCGTGGCCGTCGCGGCGGCTAGGTCGTCGGTTTCGAACACGATGGCCTTGTAGCCGAGCACGTCCAGATGATGCGGCGGCGCCGTGCGATCCACGCGTTGATGCTCGGCATAAGGACGCGACACCAGTTCGATGCGCACGCCCGCCGCTTCGATCATCGCGAAGTCCGCGCCAACCGCGTCGAAGCGGCCGCGCTCGATTACCGTAAAGCCCAACACTGTTTCGTACCAGGCGATCGACGCATTCAGATCGCCGGTGGCAAGCGCCACGTTGTCGAGGCGCAGACCTGGAACGGGCGGCCGTGCGCCGGAACTGTCTTGCATGATGTCTTCTACTCCTGAACAGAATGCGGCTGCTAACTAACAGCGGGGTTTGACGAGCCGGATTTCCCGAAGCGAGCCCGATCGTGCGGCGCGGAGAAATCCTGAATTGGGCCGAGCGGCACGATGCCGGTCGGATTGATGCCGCGATGGCTCTCGTAGTAATGCCGCTTGATGTGCGCGAAATCGACCGTCTGCGCAATGCCGGGCAACTGGTAAATGTCGCGCGTGTAGGCGGACAGATTCGGGTAATCGGCGATGCGGCGCAGATTGCATTTGAAGTGGCCGACGTACACGGCGTCGAAACGGATCAGCGTCGTAAAGAGCCGGATATCGGCTTCGGTGAGTTGCGCGCCGGTCAGATAGCGCTGCGTCGCGAGTTGCGCGTCGAGCCAGTCGAGCGTTTCGAAGAGCGGCGTGACGGCTTCTTCGTAGGCACGCTGGGTGGTGGAAAAGCCCGCCTTGTAGACGCCATTGTTCAGCGTGTCGTAGACCCGCGCATTGATCGCATCGATTTGCGGACGCAATGGCGCCGGATAAAAATCGCCGGGCTTCGCGCCGATGCCGTCGAACGCCGAATTCAGCATGCGAATGATTTCCGACGATTCGTTACTTACGATCGTGGCCCGTTGCTTGTCCCACAGGATCGGCACCGTGACGCGGCCGCTATAGTGAGGATCGGCGGCGGTGTAGACCTGGTGAAGCAGCTTCGCGTGATTGACGCTGTCGGGCACGACGCCGGGGCCGTCGGCGAAGGTCCAGCCGTTTTCCAGCATCAGCCAGTGCACGACCGAGACGTCGATCATCGCTTCGAGACCTTTGAGCGCCCGCACGATCAAGGTGCGATGCGCCCACGGGCAGGCGAGGCTCACGTACAGATGGTAGCGTCCCGCTTGCGCTTCGAAGCCGCCGCTGCCGCTCGGACCGGGCGAGCCATCGGCGGTGACCCAGTTGCGGAACGCCGCGTCCTTGCGCACGAAACGCCCGCCGGTCGACTTGGTGTCGTACCAGCGGTCCTGCCATTTTCCGTCCACTAAAAGTCCCATGTCTCTGCTCCTTGGGCGTGCGCGTTGCGGTGCCACGACCGTGCGCAATGCATGTTTCAGACGCGCGGCGCCGGCCGCGTCGGCGGTGATTCATCGGTAGCTCGTGCGGATTTTGCGAAACCCGCACACCATGCGCCTTTGCCGTCACTGTGCCGCCATATCGCTATAGTGGACTAAAATCGGCGCTTTGCCGTACCATCGTTTCGTCGAACTCGTTCGAGGGAATGGAACATGTTGTCGGAAGACGAACTGGCTTTGCTCGACGCGATTCGCGAGACCGGCAGCCTGTCGCGCGCGGCGGCGCGCCTCGGCAAGGCGCCGTCCACGGTCTCGCACGCCGCCCGGCAACTGGAAACGCGCTTCGACGCGCTTCTGTTCGACCGGCGCCGCTACCGCTTGCAACTCACGCCCGCCGGCCAGCTGCTCGCCGATGAAGCCGCGCGTCTGATGCTCGACATGTCGCGCATGACGCAGCGCGTGAAGCAGATCGCGAGCGGCTGGGAAGACCGTCTTTGGATCGTCACGGACGAGATCATCGAATTCGAACTGCTGATGCCGGTGGTGCGCACATTCGACGCGCTCGACTCCGGCGTCAAATTGCGCTTCACGCACGAAGTCTTGAGCGGCACCTGGGAGGCGCTGCGCGACGGCCGCGCGGACCTGATCGTGGGCGCGACCAACGAGCCGCCGGCGATTCCCGGCCTGCGCTGGTTCGAACTCGGCGTGATGGAATGGGTGTTCGCGGTGTCGCCGCGCCATCCGCTCGCGACCGTTGAAGGGCCGCTAGGCCGCGAACGGATCCTTGAGCATCGCGCGGTGGTGGTGGCGGATTCATCGCGTACGACGGCAGGGCGTGCTTATGGTTTGATCGGCGGACAGGCGTCGCTGGCCGTGCCATCGATGCGCGCGAAAATCCTCGCGCAGCGCGACGGCCTGGGCGTAGGCTGGTTGCCGCGTCAGCGCGTCGCGTCGCTGTTGAAGCAGGGCGAACTGATCGAGAAGGCAACGGCCGACCCGCGTGAACCGAACGTGCTATACGTCGCGTGGCGCGGCGATCATGAGGGGCGCGCCTTGCAGTGGTGGCTCGAACAGTTGCGGCAACCGCGGCTGGCGAAGCGCCTCGTGCGCGGCGTCGATATGACGATCGGCGCGTGATGTTCGCGCCGTTGGTCCGCGCCCGAGCGGCGTTTTTATGCAGCCGCAGCGGCTTCTCGTGGGATCATACGCGCCGTACCGGGCGATTCTGCCTGGCGCACGGAACGAAACGAGAGGAGCAGGGCGATGATCGATGGACTGGTGGGCGGGCGGTTGTACGGCGAGGCGCAGATTCGCACGGGGCAGAACGGCAGGCGTTTCGTGACCTGCAAGGTGCGCGCGGCCACCAACGACGGCGACACGATTTTCGTCAACGTAATCGCCTTCGACGACGACGTGCAAACCGCATTGCTCGCGTTGAGCGACGCCGACAGCGTCGCGCTGAGCGGCACCTTGACGCCGAAAGTCTGGACCGACAAGAACGGGCTCGTCAAACCGGCCGTGGACATGGTTGCCCACAAGCTATTGACGGCTTACGAAGGCCGCCGCGAAGCGGATGAATGAGCGTTGCCCGGCGGCTTGCCGCCGGCGTCCCTGAGATACTCGACGAAGCGGTCCGCCACAGGTTCCGCGTCGCCGCTCCGGCGCAACAACAGCACTTGCGACATCAGCGTCTCGCTCATTAGCGGCAAGAAAGAGACGCGCGGATCCTGCATCTGACGCAACGTGTACGGCACCAGCGCCACGCCCATGCCGAAGCCGACCATCGTCACGACGGTCTGCCACAAGCGCGCCTCGTGGCGAATCAACGGACTGAATCCCGCTCCCACGCACTGCGCGATGATCAGATCGTGGTAATGCGGCGACACGGTGCGCGGAAACAGAATGAACGGCTCCTGCGCCAACGCGCGCAGATCAACCTTGCGTCTGCGCGCCAGCGGATGAGCGGCGGGCAGGCAGCATAGAAACGGTTCGGAAAAGATCGGCGTGGAAATGACGTCGCTCGGGAAATTGCCCCAATGCGCGCAGCCCATGTCGATTTGCATGCGCTGGATCGCGTGCACCTGTTCGCTGGTGTTCATTTCCTTCAGAACGATCTCGACGCCCGGGTAATCGGCCTCGAAACGCTTCACCGCCTGCGGCATGCCGCGATACAACATCGAATTCACGAAGCCGATCCGAAGGCGGCCGGCAAGGCCATGCGCCGAGCGGACCGTCATGCGTTCCGCCTCGTTCGCCTGCAGTAACAGGCGGCGCGCTTCACCGAGCAGCACCTGGCCGGCATTGGTCAGCGACACCGTTTTGTTGGTGCGCGCGAGTAGCTGCACGCCGAGTTGCTCCTCGAACTTGCGGATGTCGAAACTGAGCGCCGGCTGCGAAATGAACAGCCGCTTGGCCGCGCGGCCGAAATGCAGTTCTTCGGCGACGGCCACGAAATAGCGCAATTGCTTCAGGTCCACGGCTGTCTCCGGATTCTTTATCGATAAGCTGCGTCTATCGTACCGGATATAAGTTGTATTAGACGATTATCGACGGCGCTCATATGCTCCTCTCACAAGCACTAACGTGCACAGCAGAGCAAGGAGACACGCATGAGCGAAATCACCGCGCAGCCGGCAGACGGCCCGTCCAACATTCCCGACAGCCGGGGCATCAATTTCTTCACCAGCGATCCCGACTTCGAACGCCTGCTGAAACTGCATCTCGGCGACACGCTGTTTCACGAACTCGAAAGCCAGTTCGTCTCGCTGGGCCAGCGCGCTTCCGACGAACTCGACATGTGGGCGCTATCCGCCGACAAGAATCCGCCGCAATTGCACCATCGCACGCGGCGCGGCGAAGCGCTGCAAAGCATCGACAAGCATCCGGATTACGTCGCGCTGGAACGGGTGGCATACGCGGAGTTGGGACTCGCCGCAATGAGCCACGAAACTCGCGACGGCAAGAAATCGCCGCCGCCGCTCGTGAAATACGCGCTGACCTTCCTGTTCGTGCAGGCGGAATTCGGCCTGTGCTGTCCCGTGAGCATGACCGATTCGCTCACGCGCACGCTGCGCAAATTCGGCGCGCCGGAACTGGTCGCGCGTTTTCTGCCGATGCTCGCCTCGCGCGATTTCGACACGCTGTTTCAGGGCGCGATGTTCATGACGGAGCAGGCGGCGGGCTCGGACGTCGCGCGCATCGCCACGCGCGCGTCGCTCGAAACCGATACGAACGGTGACGAAACGTGGCGTCTATACGGCGACAAATGGTTCTGCTCGAATGCCGACGCCGATCTCGCGATGGTGCTCGCGCGCCCCGACACGGCGCCCGCCGGCATCAACGGATTGGGATTGTTCCTGCTGCCGAAGACGCTGCCGGACGGCTCGCGCAACAGCTACCGGATCGTGCGTCTGAAGGACAAGCTCGGCAGCCGTTCCATGGCGAGCGGCGAGATCGTGCTGGAAGGCGCGCTCGCGTATCTGATCGGCGAAGTGGGGCGCGGTTTTCATCAGATGGCCGACATGATCAACATGTCGCGTCTGTCGAACGGCGTGCGCGCCGCGGGTTTGATGCGCCGCGCGCTGACCGAGGCGCTGCACATCGCGCGTCATCGCGAAGCGTTCGGCCGCAAACTGATCGACATGCCGCTGATGCAGCGTCAGCTGCTCAAGATGATGCTGCCCGCCGAGCAGGCGCGCTCGATGTTCATGCGCATCGCGCTGTTGCTGGAGCAGGCCGATGCCGGCGACCGGCAAGCGGCAAAGTGCGTGCGCATCCTCACGCCGCTCATCAAGTTCCGCGCGTGCCGCGACGCGCGCCGCGTGACCGGCGATGCGATGGAAGTGCGTGGGGGCACAGGCTATATCGAAGAATGGAGCGACGCGCGGCTCGTGCGTGACGCGCATCTCGGCTCGATCTGGGAAGGCACCAGCAACATCGTCGCGCTCGACATCGCGCGAGCCGCGAAACGCGACGGCGCGTTGGAACCGTTACGTACGTATCTGCAGGATCTGCTTGGCGCGGCGGGATTGCCGGCGGCCAGTCTCGCGTTGCTGCGCGCAACGCTCGCGCGCGCGTGCGATGCGCTGGCGAGTGTCGCGGATTCGGGCCGCGACGAATGGGTTCGGCAAGCGGGCACCGCCCTGTATCACGCGAGCACCGCCGTGTTGATGGCGTGTGAGGGCGTACGTCTCGCGCCGGACTACCGGCGTCTCGCGCTCGCTCATCTGGTGGTGCGTCACAAGCTGCTGCCGTCCGATCCGCTGGCATTGCATTCGGAGAAGGATGAAAGCGAAGTGATCGACGCGTTGGTCAATGGCTGCGGCGTCACGCTCGACCAGGCGCTGCAACTTCTGCCGGCACGGAGCACGCAATGACCGCACCGCTTCAAAATGATGGCGCGCGAGGCGCGTTGCAAGGCCTCAAGGTCATCGACCTGAGCCGCGTGCTCGGCGGCCCATACTGCACACAGGCGCTCGCCGATCACGGCGCGCAGGTGATCAAGCTCGAACCGCCCAACGGCGACGAAACGCGCGGCTGGGGGCCGCCGTTCTACGGCGACACTGCGTGGTACTTCGCGGGGGTGAATCGCAACAAGCAGGGTATCGCCGTCGACCTCTCGCGTGAAGAAGGCCGCGCGATCCTGTGGAAGCTGCTGGAAGACGCCGACGTGCTGGTCGAAAACTTCAAACCCGGCACGCTCGAACGCTGGGGCATGGACTACGAGCGCGATCTGCGCGAACGTTTCCCGAAGCTGATTCATTGTGCCGTGTCGGGCTTCGGTCCCGACGGTCCGCTCGGCGGCTTGCCCGGCTACGATGCCGCGATTCAGGCGATGACCGGCCTGATGAGCGTGAACGGCGAGCGTGACGGTCCTGCCACGCGCGTCGGCTTGCCGGTCGTCGACATGGTCACCGGACTGAACGCGCTCGCCGGCATTCTGCTCGCGCTCGCCGAGCGCGCGAAGAGCGGCCGCGGGCAGTCGATCGATATCGCCTTGTACGACTGCGGCGTCTCGCTGCTGCACCCGCATCTGCCCAACTATTTCGGCTCGGGCCGCACGCCGCAGCGTAGCGGCAACGCGCATCCCAACATCACGCCATACGACAGCTATCGCACCGCGACCGCGCCGATCTTTCTCGCGGTCGGCAACGACCGGCAGTTCGCAAAACTGTGCGCGCATCTCGGCGCGCCCGAACTCGCCGACGATCCGCGTTATGTCGACAACCGCAGCCGCTGCGCGCATCGCGAGCCGCTGAAGGCCGCGCTCGAAAGCCTGCTCACCGCGCACGAGTGCGAGCCGCTCGCGCATGCGCTCATCAAAGCGGGCGTTCCATGCGGACCGGTGCAAACGGTCGATGTCGTGGCGCGCCATCCGCATACCTTGCATCGCGGGTTGGTGGTCGAGATGGGCGAGTATCGCGGCACCGCATCGCCGATCAAGTTGTCGCGGACGCCCGCCACCTATCGCAGCGCGCCGCCGTCGCTGGGCGCCGATACGCGCGACGTGCTCGATAAATTGGGCATCGACGCAGCGACCCAGCAGCGTTTGCTGGAAGCGGGCGTGCTCAAAGCTTAGACCGCGCAGTTCCCGGCGACGGCACACAGAAGCCGCGCCACATCCAGAAGAAGACCTTGGAGACAGAGACATGAATCGCGAGCAAGACGACCACGCCGCCGGCCGGCAACCGACACGCGCCGCAGCCGCCGCGTTTGTCGGCACCACGATCGAGTGGTACGACTTTTATATCTACGCCACGGCGTCCGCGCTGATATTCGGCAAGCTGTTTTTTCCCGGCAGCGATCCGTTTTTCGCCACGCTGGCTTCGTTCGGCACCTTCGCGGTCGGCTTCTTCGCGCGACCGTTCGGCGGGCTGGTGTTCGGCCACCTGGGCGACCGCATCGGCCGCAAGAAAGCGTTGGTGGCGACGCTGGCGATCATGGGCGCCGGCACCGTCGGCATCGGCTTTCTGCCGACCTATGCAAGCGCCGGCGTGTGGGCGCCGGTGCTGCTCGTGCTGCTGCGGGTCGCGCAGGGCATTGCGATCGGCGGCGAGTGGGGCGGCGCGGTGCTGATGGCGAGCGAACACGCACCGCGAGGACGGCGCACGTTTTTCGCGTCGTTCGCACAACTCGGCAGTCCCGCGGGTCTGATCCTGTCGCTGCTCGCGTTCCGCGCGGTGGCCTCGATGGACAAGGACGCGTTTCTTAGCTGGGGATGGCGCCTGCCGTTTCTCGCGAGCGCGGTGCTGCTGGTGGTCGGCCTGCTGATCCGCGCGGGCGTCGACGAATCGCCGGAATTCAAGGCGCTCAAGGCGCAACGTCGGGTGGCCGCGCTGCCGGTCGCCGAAGTCGTGCGCGACGCGTGGCGCACGCTGTTGCTGTGCCTCGGCGCGAACGTGATCGGCGTGGCCGGCGCATGGTTCGTCAACACCTTCATGCTCAATTACACGACGCAAACGCTCGGTCTCGATCGTTCGTTGATTCTCGATTGTCTGTTCGTGGTGGCGTTCATCCAGTTGTTCACGCAACTCGGCTCGGGATGGTTCGCGCAACGTATCGGCACAGGGCGGTTTCTGAAGGGCGCGGCCGCGTTGGCGATGCTGTCGCCTTATCCGATGTTCGCGCTCGTTTCGACCGGGCGGCCGGTGGCGATCGTGATCGGCATTGCGCTGGCGGTGATGTGCATGTCGAGTTCGTACGCGGTGATGGCCGGGTTCATGTCGACGGCGTTCCCGGTGCGCGTCAGGTATTCGGCGATTTCGCTGTCGTATCAGGTGTGTGCCGCGCTGGCCGGCGGTCTGACGCCGCTGATCGGGACGTTGCTCGCGCATCGTTATCCGGGCGCATGGTGGCCGCTGGCGGTGTTCTATAGCGTGCTTGCCGGGGTGTCGCTCGTGTGTATCGGTACGTTGGAGCGTCGCAAGCGCGGCGCGGCGCACGGTGTGGTCGAAGTTGCGTGAGCGTTGGCCGATGGGGGCGACGCGGGGAAACACGTTGAGATTGGTGACTCGTGGTCAGCCCGACGTCATGTTGGCGCACATAATGTCACCGTAACAGTCGTCCCTATCGGTACATCGCTTGCTGCCGTACTCAGCGGCGCGCTTTTTCCGCCGCCATCCACCGCCTGACGCGTCTCCGGAGCACTGCCGTTTCGCGCCTTGGAAAACTGTATGAATATACAGTATAGTATCCCGTTGCGAGCAGGGCTCCGGCGTGCGTCTCCGCCAGCCAGCCGCACCGAACTTGCGCGGTCGCGAGGCGTCCGTGAGAGGTGGCCCACTCATTCAGACGGTCGGAAAAATTGGCATCCAACGGCAAAAACGGCAAAAACGGCTCGAGCAGTATTAACGGCACAATCAAGATTCGCGGCGCACGCCAGCACAACCTCAAGAACGTCGATCTCGACGTACGAACCGGCGAAATGACGGTGGTCACCGGCCCGTCCGGTTCCGGCAAGTCGAGCCTCGTGTTCGACACGCTGTATGCGGAAGGGCAGCGGCGCTACGTCGAAACATTCAGCGCTTACGCGCGGCAGTTTCTCGACCGCATGGACCGGCCGCAAGTCGACCGCGTCGACGGCGTGCCGCCGGCCATCGCGATCGACCAGACCAATCCGGTGCGCAGTTCGCGCTCCACCGTCGGCACCATGACGGAGCTCAACGATCACCTGAAGCTGCTCTACGCGCGTGCCGCCGAACTATTCGACCGCAAGACGGCTCATCAGGTGCGTCACGACACGCCGGAAACGATCTACGCCGAGTTGCTCGAACGCACGGCGCAGAACGAGCCACGGCTCGTCGTCACGTTCCCGGTCGAGTTGCCGGAATCCGCGTCGGAGCAGGAAGTGGAGCAATGGCTGTCGGCCAGCGGCTACACGCGCGTGCAGGCGCAGCGCGAAGTCGATTCACCTACCGGCAAGCGCAAGCTGCTCGACGTGGTGGCCGACCGCTTCCGGCTGCGCTCGGTGGACAAGCAACGGGTGGTCGAGGCAATCGAGGCTTCGCTCAAGCGCGGCGGCGGGCGCGTCAATATTTATGTGCTGCCGGCGTCGCCGGAAGGGCCGGAAAGCCAGGAAGCCGAACCGCAAATCTGGCGTTTCTCCACCGGCTTGCACAGCCCGGAGAGCGACCTGCGCTATGCCGACCCGCAGCCCGCGCTGTTCTCGTTCAACTCAGCCTACGGCGCGTGCGAAGTCTGCCGCGGCTTCGGCCGCGTGATCGGCGTCGACCTCGGGCTGGTAATTCCGGACGCGCGCAAGACGCTGCGCGACGGCGCGATCAAGCCCATGCAAACGCCCGCATGGAAGGAGTGCCAGGACGATCTGATGCGCTACGCGGCGAAAGCCGATATCCGTCGCGGCACGCCGTGGGGCGAGTTGACGGACGCCGAGCGCGACTGGGTCATCAACGGCTCGCCAGATTGGAACGGCAAGTGGCAGAGCCACTGGTACGGCGTCAAACGCTTCTTCGAGTATCTCGAATCGAAAGCGTACAAGATGCATATTCGCGTGCTGCTGTCCAAGTATCGCAGCTATACGCCGTGCGAAACCTGCGGCGGCGCGCGCCTGAAAACGGAATCGCTGTTGTGGCGCCTGGGTAGCAAGGCGAATGCGGACGACGTGTTGCCGGCCGCAAAGCGCTTCCTGCCGCGCGGCGTCGACTGGACGCGCGGGCAACTCGAAGCGTTGCCGGGTTTGACCGTACACGATCTGATGCTGATGCCGATCGAGCGCATCCGGCGCTTCTTCGACGAGATCAGCTTGCCGAGTGCCTTGCTCGACGACGCGCTCAAACTGCTGCTCGCCGAAGTGCGCACGCGCCTCAAGTATCTATGCGACGTCGGCCTCGGTTATCTGACGCTCGACCGGCAGAGCCGCACCTTGTCGGGCGGCGAGGTGCAACGGATCAACCTGACCACGGCGCTCGGCACCTCGCTCACCAAGACGCTGTTCGTGCTCGACGAGCCGAGTATCGGCTTGCATCCGCGCGATCTGAACCGCATCGTCGAAGCCATGCACCGTTTGCGCGATGCGGGCAACACGCTGGTGGTGGTCGAACACGATCCCTCTGTGATGCTCGCGGCGGATCGTCTGATCGATATGGGTCCGGGGCCGGGCGAGCGCGGCGGCTCGATCATTTACGACGGCGCGCCCGAGGCGATCCGTTCGTCAGGCACGCTCACTGGCGAGTACCTCGGCGGCCGGCGGCATGTGGCCGACGCGGCGCATTGGTCGCAGCGTCCGGTGGATGCCACCACGCCGCGCATCGTGCTCGAAGGCGCGACGGAACACAATCTGCTCGATGTCACGGTGGAGATTCCGTTGGAGCGGCTCGTCTGCGTGACGGGCGTGTCGGGTTCCGGTAAGTCCACGCTCCTGCAAGACGTGCTGTATCCGGCCATGGCGCGGCACTTCGGACTCGCCACGGAATCGCCGGGCGCATTCAGAAGCCTGAGCGGCGCCGATCAGGTCACCGACGTCGTGTTCGTTGACCAGTCGCCGATCGGCAAGACGGCGCGCTCGAATCCGGCGAGTTACGTCGGTGCGTTCGACGAGATTCGCAAGCTGTTCGCCAAGGCGCCGCTCGCGCAGCAGCGCGGTTACGGCCCCGGCATGTTCAGTTTCAATTCGGGCGAAGGTCGTTGCCCGACCTGCGGCGGCTCAGGTTTCGAACATATCGAAATGCAGTTCCTGAGCGACGTATACCTGCGCTGCCCCGATTGCGACGGGCGCCGCTATCGCGCGGAACTGCTCGAAGTCAAGATCGAGCGCGGCGAACCGGCGCGCGCGCTGAGCATTGCCGACGTGCTGGAATTGACGGTGAGCGAAGCCACCACGTACTTCGCTAAAGACGCCGAAGTGTTGCGCGTACTGCAGCCGATCGTCGACGTGGGCCTCGAATACGTGAAGCTCGGCCAGCCGGTGCCTACGTTGTCGGGCGGTGAAGCGCAGCGGCTCAAGCTCGCCGGTTTCCTCGCGGAATCCGCGCAGGCGCGGACCGCGCGCAGTGCGAAGCAAGCGGTCGCGAAGCGTCTGTTCATGTTCGACGAGCCGACCACGGGTCTCCATTTCGACGACATCGCCAAGCTGATGCAGGCGTTCGGCAAGCTGCTCGCAAGCGGCCATTCGCTGATCGTGATCGAACACAATCTCGACGTGATCCGCGCGGCCGACTGGCTGATCGACCTCGGTCCCGAAGGCGGTGACGGCGGCGGCCGTGTGCTGTGCGCGGGCACGCCGGAAGACGTCAAAACGTGTCCGGAGTCGCATACCGGCGAAGCGTTGCTGCAATACGACCGCGCCATGAGCGCGGCGGCCGAACCGGCGTCGCAAGGCATTCCGTTGCAAAAAGCGCTGAGCGCGGCGCGCGCGCGCAGGGCGATCGAAGGCGAGGACGTAGTGCGCATCGTCAATGCGCGCGAGCACAACCTGAAATCGCTGGACGTGGACATTCCGCACGGCAAATTCAACGTGATTACCGGCGTGTCCGGTTCGGGCAAGTCCACGCTCGCTTTCGACATTCTGTTCCACGAAGGGCAGCGCCGTTACCTCGAATCGCTGAACGCCTACGCGCGTTCCATCGTGCAGCCGGCGGGGCGTCCCGAGGTCGACGCGGTGTACGGCATTCCGCCGACCGTCGCGATCGAACAGCGGCTCTCGCGCGGCGGCCGCAAGAGTACGGTCGCGACCACGTCCGAGGTGTGGCACTTCCTGCGTCTGCTGTATGTGAAGCTCGGTCTGCAGCATTGCATTCACGACGGCACGCCGGTCACGTCGCAGAGCGTCGAATCGATCGCGGCGCAGTTGCTGCGCGATCACAAAGGGCAGCATGTCGGTTTTCTGGCGCCGCTGGTCGTGAACCGTAAAGGCGTCTACACGGATCTGGCGAAGTGGGCGAAGGCACGCGGCAATACCCATCTGCGTGTGGATGGCGAATTCGTGCCGGTGGACCCGTGGCCGAAGCTCGACCGTTTCCGCGAACATACGATCGAGTTGCCGGTGGCCGATCTCGTCGTGTCGCCGGACAATGAAGCCGAACTGCGTCGGGCGCTCGATCAGACGTTGGAAGTCGGCAAGGGCGTGATGCATCTGCTGGCGCCGTTGGACGGTTTGCACGACGCGATCAGCGGCGGCCGCGCCACGGCGAAACTCGGCGCGGTGAAGGTGCTGTCCACCAAGCGTGCGTGTCCGACGTGCGGCACGAGTTATCCGGAACTCGATCCGCGCATGTTCTCGTACAACAGCAAGCATGGCTGGTGTACCACCTGCGTCGGCACGGGCCTCGCGCTCACGCGCGAACAACGCGCGGTGTACGACGATACGATTGTCGTCGACGACAATCGTGGCCGCGAGCAAAGCCTGCCGTCGGAAGAGCAGGAGCCCGAAGGTCTCGTGGACGAACCGTGTCCGGATTGCGCCGGCACGCGTCTGAATCCCACGGCACGCGCGGTCACGTTCGACACGCAGGCGATTGTCGATGTCGCGCAATGGACCGTGTCCGACACGCGCGCCTGGATCGACTCGCTGGAAATGACCGGTCGCGATGCGGAAATCGCGCGTGACGTAGTGAGCGAAATCGGCAGCCGTCTGCAGTTTCTCGAAGAAGTGGGACTCGGCTATCTGAGTCTCGATCGTGCGGCGCCGAGTCTGTCGGGCGGGGAAGCGCAGCGCATCCGGCTTGCCGCGCAGCTCGGCAGCAACCTGCAAGGCGTCTGCTATGTGCTCGACGAACCGACCATCGGTCTGCATCCGCGCGACAACCAGATTCTGCTGAACGCTTTGCGCAAGCTCGGTGAAAAGGGCAATACGCTGGTGGTCGTCGAGCACGACGAGGACACGATCCGGCGTGCCGATCACATCATCGACATCGGCCCGGGCGCTGGCAAACGCGGCGGCACGCTGGTCGCGCAAGGCAGTGTGGCGGATCTGTCGGCGCAGCCCGATTCGCTGACCGGACAGTTTCTCGCGCAGCCCATCGTGCACCCGCTGCAGCCGCGTCGCGAAGTGGTCGCGCCGGGCAAGCGCACGGCCGCGGTGCCGGAGAACTGGCTGACCGTGCATGGCGGCAAGTTGCATAACTTGCGCAACGTTACGGTCGGCATTCCTTTGTCGCGACTCGTCGCGGTCACTGGCGTCAGCGGTTCCGGCAAGTCCACGCTCGCACGCGACGTGCTGATGACCAACCTGCTGGATGCCGTCGGGCGTTCGGTGTTGTCGTCGCCGGCCACGCGGCGCGCGCGCGCGGCGGCCGAAGAAAAACCGGCAGCGAACCGGCGTTCCAGCGTGCTGGCGCGTACGGCGCCGCGCGCGCCGCTAAACGTTACGCATGCGTGGCAAGGCTGCGATTCGATCACCGGCTGGGAAACCATCGACCGCGTACTCGAGGTCGATCAAACGCCGATCGGCAAGACACCGCGTTCGTGCCCGGCCACTTACATCGGCGTGTGGGACGCAATTCGCAAGCTGTTCGCCGGCACGCTCGAAGCGCGCGCGCGTGGCTATACGGCCTCGCGTTTCTCGTTTAACACCGGAGAAGGCCGTTGCCCGGCTTGCGAGGGGCAGGGCGTGCGTACCATCGGCATGAGCTTCCTGCCCGATGTGAAGGTGCCTTGCGACGTGTGTCACGGGCAGCGCTTCAATCCGGAAACGCTCGCGGTCACGTGGCGCGGCAAGAATATCGGCGACGTGCTGACCATGGAAATCGACGAAGCCGTCGAGTTCTTTGCGCCTATCACGAACATTGCTCATCCATTGCAGTTGATGAAAGACGTCGGGCTCGGCTATCTCACGCTGGGTCAACCGTCGCCCACGTTGTCCGGCGGCGAGGCGCAACGTATCAAGCTCGTCACCGAATTGAGCAAGGTGCGCGACGACATTACGCGGCGCGGGCAGAAGCCGCCGCACACGCTGTATGTGCTGGATGAACCGACCGTGGGCCTGCATATGGCCGACGTCGCCAAGCTGATTCGCGTGCTGCATCGTCTCGCGGACGGCGGCCATAGCGTCGTTGTCATCGAGCACGATCTGGATGTGATCGCCGAGGCGGACTGGATCATCGACCTCGGTCCTGAAGGCGGCGTAGGCGGTGGGGCGATTGTCGCTGCTACGGATCCCGAAGGACTGTCGCGCGTTGCAGCGAGCCACACGGGCGCCGCGTTACGGCCGGTTCTCGCACGATCGCGTAACAACAGTGCTGTCGTGGCTGGCGAGGGCACGAACGGTTAATGCAGCAGAGCGGCGCGACCAAGTTGCGCCGCTCCTGCTTGCTCGTCTGTTCGACGCGCAGAAGTTTCCAGGTGCACGATTCACTTCACTCTGGCCAAACCATTCGGTCCTCGCGAGAATTGCGCGGTACAGTCGGCCAACGTCGTACCGATGGCACTCTGTCCGTCACCACCGGTATTGTTGGCTTAATGTAATTTATTGGAATTGTTTTGTAATTCAATCCGGCGCGTAATTGGGATGCGTATATAAAGTGTCGTAAATACCGCTAAAAATATTTTTAAAGGCTTCTGGCCTTCTGCTATCGTCTCGCCTTCGGCGCGGTCACACTCCGGCGCCCGATCACCACGACAAACTTCCTGCCCGCGATCCACGCAAGCCATGCTGCGAGGGCGTCTAAACGCCTGACCAATGGGCCTTTCGCGTTCCGGATCAGCCGTTCGGTCAGCAGCTTTTCGTGCATCGATGCACGCTAAACGTGCGGTGAATTCCCAATTGTCGGGCAGAAACATCTGAATGCTTATCTGCTCCACATACGCTTATTCTTTTAAAGCGCCGCGAATTCGGCATGAGTTAGAGTTACCTCTCTAAACTAAGTATGTTGTCATCAAAAAAAGTTTGACCGTACATTTTTTGTCCTGCTATTGTTGCCACCCATGAAACGCATGTGACACGCGCGCAAAAAGTTCCAGGCGCTACGAGTTATAGAGATCAGGTTGTCTCCGGCGTTCATGCAAGGCAGAAGCGAACGGCTCAAATTTATTCTATTAGTAGTTCTACTTAGATCGATTATTCGGCTCACATGAGGCATGGCGACCGTCTCCCGCAGGCGCGTCCGTGTCGTCAGATCGGAGCCGGGTAGTGTCACGTCCGTTTTGGACTCCGAATCAAAGACCGCTGGTCGCCAGCTGGTTGATGTGAATGCTTTTTGCGGCAAGTAAGCGCAGTGCTGTTACAGAAATGGACGATTCACGCCGGAGGAGTAAAGGTGGGTACGAAAGTCGAAGGGCATTTTCCGGCAGCAGCGGCCATGCAGAGGCCGGGGCGCCCGCGTGAGTTTGGGCGCAAGCAGCAAAACCCAGTACGCCGCTTTGGCGGCATCGCAGCTGTTCTGCTTTTGCACATCGTGCTGATTTACGCACTGATCAATGGCCTCGCCACCAAGGTCGTGCAGGTCATCCAGCATCCTATCGAAACGAAAATCATCGAGCCCGTGAAGCCGCCGCCTCCGCCGCCGTTGCCCACGGTGCAGTTGCCGCCGCCGAAATTCGCGCCGCCGCCGCCGCCGTTCGTGCCGCCGCCGGAAGTGCAGGTGCAAACGCCCCCGCAGCCGACCATCACGCATCAGGCCGCGCCGGTCGTGTCGGCGCCTGCCGTAGCGCCGCCCGCCCCGCCGGCGCCGCCCGCGCCGACGAAGCCCGTAAGTACCGAAGTCGGCGTGGTGTGTCCGAACTCGGATCAGATCCGTTCGTCGATCCGCTACCCGAAGGAAGCGCAGGAAAACAACGTGACGGGTGATGTCCTCATTGAATTCGTTGTCGACCCGCAGGGCCATATTACGAATGAACGCGTTGCCAAATCCTCGGACGACTCCTCACTGGATCGTGCGGCGTTCAACGCAGTCAAGCAGTTCACGTGCGTTTCCCAAGGCCAACCCGTCCGTGTGCAAGTTCCGTTCTCCTTTAACTTGAACTGAATTCACTGGCTGTTCGGTACCGGTAGCGATTTATCAGTCTTAGTTTAGAAGTTGTACTAATGAACTTGGAGCAGGCATGAAGAAGCGTACTCTCGCCGCACTGGCGGCAAGCATGTTGATCGCCGTGACCACGGTGGATTTTGTTGCGCCGCAAATGGCCCATGCGCAGGCTAGCGACGCCACGGCGTCGGCTGCCGCCGCACCGGCCACTGCCGCGCCGCAAACCGCGAGCGCAGCCGCCGACGAAGCGGTGCCGCCGCCGGCACCGGCTACGTCCGAAACGGTCAGCAACCCCTACGGCCTTAGCGCCCTCTGGAATAACGGCGACTTCGTTGCCCGCTTCGTGCTGATTCTGCTGGTGCTCATGTCGATGGGCAGCTGGTACATCATGATCACCAAGTTCGTCGAACAGTTCCGTGCGAACCGCCGCGCGAAGAGCGCCGACGAGCAGTTGTGGACCGCGCCGTCGCTGATCGAAGGTGCAAAGCTGCTCGATGAAACGTCGCCGTTCCGCTTCATCGCCGAAACGGCTATCGAAGCGGGCGAGCATCACGACGAAGCGCTGCTCGAAGCCGTGGACCGCAACACGTGGATCGACACCTCGGTCGAGCGTGCGATCACCAACGTGTCGAATCGTCTGCAAGACGGTTTGGCTTTCCTCGGTACGGTGGGCTCGACGGCGCCGTTCGTCGGGCTGTTCGGTACGGTGTGGGGGATTTATCACGCGCTGACGGCCATCGGCATCGCCGGCCAGGCGTCGATCGACAAGGTCGCGGGTCCGGTGGGCGAGGCGCTGATCATGACGGCGATCGGCCTCGCGGTCGCGGTGCCCGCGGTGCTCGGCTACAACTTCCTGGTTCGTCGCAACAAGTCGGTGATGGAGCGCGTTCGTGCATTCGGCGCGCAGCTGCACACCGTATTGCTGGCCGGCAGCCGCCGCCCGGCGCGCGCCGTGGCTCGCGAAGCGTCGCTGGTTCAATAAGCGGAGTCCGTCATGGCAATGAGCGTTGGGCAGGACGACAACGACGAGGTCATCTCCAGTATCAACACCACGCCGCTCGTCGACGTGATGCTGGTTCTGCTGATCATCTTTCTGATCACGATTCCGGTCGTGACGCATACGGTGCCGGTGCAATTGCCGAAGGAGACGATCCAGCCGCTGCAGACCACGCCCAAAAGTATCGTCATCGCGGTGAACCGCGACGGCGACTTCTTCTGGAACGAGAAGCAGGTCGATGCGCCGACGCTGCTGGCACGCCTGAAGACCGTGTCGGTCATGACGCCGCAACCGGAAGTGCATGTTCGCGGCGACCAGAGCGCGCGTTATGAGTTCATCGGCCGGGTCATTACCGAGTGCGAGCGCGCCGGTATCGCCAAGGTTTCGTTTATCACCGAGCCGCCCGCGCGCGGCGGCTGAGTTTGCGATCGACAGGAGCCGAAAATGGGAATGAACGTATCGTCGGGCGGCGGCAGCGAACCGGATGTGATGGTCGACATCAACACCACGCCGCTGATCGACGTGATGCTGGTGTTGCTGATCATGCTGATCATCACGATCCCGATTCAGACGCACGCCATCAAGATGAACCTGCCGGTCGGCAATCCGCCGCCGCCGATCACGCAGCCTGAAGTGGTGCAGATCGATATCGACTTCGACGGCACCACGACCTGGAACGGCCAGCCGGTGCCCAACCGCGCGGCGCTCGAATCCAGGCTCGCGCAAGTGGCCGCCGAACCGGTTCAAGCCGAAATCCATTTGCGGCCGAACAAGCTGGTGCCGTACAAGGATGTCGCGGAGGTCATGGCGTCCGCGCAACGACTGGGCGCGACGAAGATCGGCCTGATCGGCAATGAGCAGTACATGCAATAGGGAAGGGCAATGCAAACGATTCATCACCGGTTCAAGCGCGCCGTTATCACGGCCGCTCTCGTGCTGCCGCTCGCCGCTCATGCCGCCGACACATTGCGTCCGGACGTGGCGAAGCCGCTGAATGCCGCACAGGATCTGTATCGCGCGCACAAGTACAAGGACGCGCTGACGAAGATCGATCAGGCGGCGGCTGTGCCCGGCAAGACGCCGTACGAGAGCACCATGATCGAGCAGATGCGTGGCGCCGCAGCCGTGGCGGCGGGTGAAACCGGCGTGGCTGCTCAGGCATACGAAACGTTGCTGAGTTCGGGCAAGTTGAGCGGCGCTGACGAGCAACGCACGTCGGCGGCATTGGCCGGCATTTACTTCCAGCAGAAGAACTATGCGCAGGCGGCGAAGGTTGCGCAGCGTTATCTGAAGTCGGGAGGCGGCGATCCGGACATGCGCACGCTGCTGGTTCAGTCTTACTACCTGTCGAACGATTGCGCGAGCGTGGTGAACCTGCTCAAGCCCGGCATCGACGCGCAGGTGCGTGCCGGTCACGCGCCTGACGAATCGCAACTGCAATTGCTCGGCACGTGTGCGCAACGTGTGAAGGATGATGCCACGTACCGCAGCACGCTCGAAAAGCTGGTTGCCTATCATCCGAAGCAGTCTTACTGGGACGATCTGTTCTCGGCGATCCGCAACAAGCCGGGCTATTCGTCGAAGCTCGATATCGACACGTATCGCTTGCGTCGCGCGACCGGCTCGCTGTCGACCGCCGACGACTACATGGAAATGACCCAGCTGGCGATCGTGGCGGGCACCACCGCGGAAGGCAAGCAGGTTATCGATCAGGGCTTTACAGCGGGCGTTCTGGGGCGCGACGCGCAGGCGGATCGCGAGAAACGCCTGCAGGCGCTCGCGGCCAAACGCGCGCAAGCGCCCGCCGATCCGGCGAACCCCGTTGCCCCCGTCGATGTGGCTTTCAATCAGGTTTTCGCGGGGCAAGCGAAACAGGGTCTGGCGGCGATGGATGCCGCGATCGCCAAGGGCGGACTCGACCATCCGGATCAGGCGCAGCTGCATCTCGGCGAGGCGTACTACATCGCGGGCGACAAGGCTCGCGCGGTGCAAACCTTCCGTGCGGTGAAAGGCACCGATGGTTCGGCTGATCTCGCGCGTTTGTGGGTGCTGGTGGCGTCGAAATAAGAGCACTCCGTTCGCTTCAAGTTATCTCAGGTGAGGCGCGTACCCTCGCGGTGGACGCGCGGGAGTGCGCTCGACCCAATGAATGCGGATCCGTCTTTCATGTGGATATGTGGCCGCGGTGGCAACCATCAAAAAGCTTGTTGAAAGCAGAAAAGTCTTCTGGACAACAAATTAATGCAGTTGTCCACGGCGGAGTATGAGCACGGCTATCACGGACGTTCTAGGGAGAACGTTACGGTCGATGAAATAATATTTGCATATATCAAACTATTTTTGACTACGGGATTCTGTCTTGCTATGGTCTTGCCACTCAATAACAAGGCACATGTTGCAATCTCTATAGGAAGCAAAATCCGCGCGCTGCGCCAACGGCTCAGTCGCACGCTGGATGAAGTGGCAACGACCGCAGGCATTTCCAAGCCGTTTTTGTCGCAGGTGGAACGGGGTCATGCAACACCTTCGATTACGTCGCTAGTCGGTATTGCGCGAGCTTTGGGTGTGACGGTGCAGTACTTCGTCGACACGCCGACGGAAGATAAGTCAGTGCGTCGAGGAAGTGAGTTGAAGTACTTCGGATTTGACGGAACCGCCAATCTGTTTGGAAGGCTGACGAACCTGTCGGTCGGCGGCAAGCTGGAAGTGATCCTCGTCAGGATGCCGGTGGGGCAGAACCCGTCGGAAGTCACAACGCATGCCGGTGAAGAATTCTTGTATGTGATGAGCGGCCAGATCTCGCTCACTCTGGAAGGCACGACGTTCGTATTGCAGGCAGGCGACACGGCGCATTACGAGTCTACCGTGCCGCACTCCTGGTCCAATACCGCGCGTGAAGAGGCGGTGGTCGTGTGGGTCGGGACGCCAAGACTGTTTTAGTGCGGCAGGCTGTGCTTTAGAAGAAAGCACTCGCTCGATATTTGTAAGCATTACTTAGGTGTATACCCGCGATTTGTAAAGCTGGGCCGGTAGATGGCGGAGTCCGCTCGCGTGACAGTAGAAATGGCATCAATTGGAAAGCGCTGCGCATTCCGATTGCAATAAATTAGTAGTCCGACGCTGACATATTTTGAAGTTGCTTTAACGGAACGCGGCGCAAGATCGCCGTATATCGAGTAGAGCGGTTCACGAGACCACTCTTCACATACTGCTGTGGCCTTACTGACGAGCGAGAAGGGGAAAAATGAAACAAAGGGCATTGGCGCTGGCCATTAGAAGAATAGTCTGGGCTGAACTGGCGTTGTCGGCCGTGATCGCCGTACCGGCGTTTGCGCAAAGCCAGCCGGCCACCACCGGCACCGCGGCAGGCGCGACGACAACGGAAAGCACCCCGGCAACGGGCGCGGCTGCCACACCGTCCGCGGATGGCAACACCGCCACGCCGACGGGCAAAGGGGTCCAGCAACTCAAGAAATTCGAGGTGACCGGGTCGCTGATCCGCACGTCGGACAAGGTCGGCAACACGGAAGTTCAGACCATCACGACCAAGGACATCCAGCAAAGCGGTTATACGACCGTGGCCGACTTCCTGCGCGGCACCTCCGCCAACTCGGGGAGCAGCTGGGGCCAAACGACAATGAATAGCTCCGCGCAAGGCGGCGGCGGTATTGCATTGCGAGGTCTGAGCGAGAAGTACACCCTGGTGCTGGTGGACGGGCAACGGGTGGCGAATTACGGCAAGGCGGTGAACTTCACCGACACGTTCTTCGACGTGAATTCGATCCCGCTCAACATGATCGACCACATCGACATCGTGAAGACCGGCGCGGTCTCGGTGTATGGTTCGGATGCGATTGCGGGCGTGGTCAACATCATTACCAAGAAAGACTTCCAGGGCTTGCAGATCGACGGCCAGCTCGGCAAGGCTCAGCATCCGGGCGACGCGCAGGGCAATTTCAGCGTACTCGGCGGTATCGGCGATCTGAATGGCGACCGCTTCAACGTAACGGCCGCCGCGAGCTACTACCGCGACACCGGCTCGTCGCTCGGCGATCGCGACATGACCGCGGGTCAGGACTTCAGCCAGTTCCCGGGTGGTCTCGCGGGCCCGCTCGGCCCGAACCAGCAATCGTACTGGACTACGGCCGACGGCACTAACACGGCACTCAGCCCCTGTCCTCCGGGCAGCGTGTCGGCGAACGGCGCATCCACGTGTAAATCGAATCCGGCCAGCGCCACTTCGCTGGTGCCGGCAATCACGCGCCTGAACGCGAAAGTGCGCGGTACGTTCAAGATCAACGACGACGTGCAGGCTTACGCCGACTTCTGGGTGAGCCGCGACGAAACCGTGCAGAACGAAGGCCCGGCAGTGCTGAGCAGCCAGACCAACGCGTTCAACCCGGCCACCGGTTCCGCGTTGCCGCTGTCGCGCACGGTCTCGGGCACCAATCCGTACAACCCGTTCGGCGTACCCACGCAGATCAACTATACGTTCCCGAATACCGTGTCGGCGGATACGGTGTCGACGTTCTGGCGTGCATTGACCGGTGTGAAAGGCTCGTTCACCACCGCCAAATTCGGCGATTGGGATTGGTCCGCGGATTACGGCCATTCGCAAAGCACGGTCGACACGACCTACGGCAACGCGCTGAATGTTGCGGGCCTCGAGAACATTCTGCAGAACGGCGTGTTCAACTTTTCGAATCCGTCGGCCACGCCGAACGGTTTGAACGGCGTCTTCCAGAACGACTATGAACAGGCGATCTCGAAGCTCGACAGCGTCACGGCGAAGACCTCGACGAGCAACCTGTTCACTCTGCCGGGCGGCCCGGTCGGTGTTGGTTTCGGTACGGAATTCCGTCACGAAAGCAACATCATCAACTCGCGTACGTATAGCGCGCTCGGCATTACGGCGCCGGCCAACGTGCAAACGGTCGACGGTGAGCGCAATGTGGCGGCCGTCTACTATCAGGTGGATATTCCGATCATCCACAACCTGACGTTCACGCAGGCGGGCCGTTACGACCACTACAGCGACTTCGGCGGTGCGTTCTCGCCGAGCTTCGCGTTGCGCTTCCAGCCGGTGCGGGCTATCACGGCTTTCGCATCGTATAGCCGCGGCTTCCGCGCGCCGACGCTGGTCGAAAACTCGCAGGCAACCTATCTGGCTCACCAGAACCTGGTGGACCCGAACGACCCGAGCGGCACGCCGACCAAGCACTTCACGACGGAACAGGTCAACGGCAATCCGGCGCTGCAGCCTGAGCGCACCAAGAACTACAACATCGGCTTCCAGCTTTCGCCGGACTCGTCGACGGATATTGGTGCGGCGTTCTACAAGATCCACATTGACGGCGTAATCGGCACGCAGGATCCGAACGCGGTGATGGATGCGAATAACCCGTCGAACGTGATCCGCAATCCTGACGGCACGGTGGCTTACATCAAGGAACAGTTCGTCAACCTCGGCTCGCTCGACACCGACGGCTTCGACATGAACTTCCGCAAGTCGGTGGGTACGAAGTACGGTACGTTCACGCTGGCAGGCGATTGGGCCTACGTGTGGCACTTCAAGCTGAATAGCCCGGGTGCGCCGACGCAAGACTTCGCCGGCAACAACCTCGCGCTGTTGCAGCCGTTCGGTGCGTCCAATCCGCGCTGGAAGGGTAATACCAGCCTTTCCTGGGATTACCGCAAGCTGACCACCACACTGACGTGGCAGTACACCGGCCCGTACACCAACGCGGTGGCGTCCGAGTTCGGCGACGGCGGTACGCTGTCGGTGGCGTCGTACAGCCAGTTCAACCTGATGGCCACGTATCGCGGCTTCAAGAACTGGACGATCTACGGCGGCATCAACAACATCTTCGATCGCAAGCCGCCGTTCGACGTCGAGTGGCAGGCCACGCCGGATATCACGGGCTACGACCAGTCGCTTTACACCAACATCGGCCGCTTCTTCCAGGTCGGCGCGTCGTATCGCTTCTGAAGTCCTCGATGTTTGTGATGCACCCGCAGTCTGTCTAGCCAGTCGGCCGCTCCGGTTTCCATCATCGGTACTGGAGCGGCGCAATTTTGTTAGCGATGTACGTTGGAGTGTCCGCGCGCACAATGCTTGTTCAGAGCTGCGGCGAGCAGAGGCGGCGAGTCAGCCGCAGCGCGGCGCTAGCGGGGAAAGCTACGCGAGCAACGCCGTCAGGCCGTCGCTCGCGCCGATTCGATTTACCGCGCGCCGGCGAGAAGCCGGCGCGCGTTCTCACGCATTCCGAAGATGAGACTTGTGAAGTTTCGCTGGCCGCGCCGCGTGCGGACTGCAGCGGCAACGCCCGCGGCTGCGGCAGAGCGGCGGCCTGGCACCGTCGCGCGAATCGCGCTGTGCGCAGGCGCGTGTCTCGCATTGAGCGCGGTCTGCGCGCAGGCGCGGCCCTCGATTGCGCAATACGACGAGCCGAAATATCCCGTCGGCTTCACGCACTTCGACTACGCGGATCCCACCGCGCCAAGCGACGGCAAGCTCAGCTTCCAGAATTTCGACGAACTGCAGACTTACGATTCGCTGAACCCTTTTCTGGTGCGCGGTGCGCCCGCGCCGGATATCCTGCATCTGATGTTCGATACGCTGATGCAGCGCAGCTGGGACGAACTCGCCTCCGAGTATCCGCTGATCGCCGACGATGTCGAAGTCGCGCCCGACCTCGCATCGGCCACCTTCCACATCAATCCTGCCGCGCGCTTTTCAAACGGCGACCCGATCACCGCGGCCGACGTCAAATACTCGTTCGACACCCTGACGAGCCCGAAGGCCTCGCCGCTTTTCAATGCACAGTTCTCGGTCATCAAGAGCGCGACCGTGATCGACAAAAACACCATCCGCTTCGAATTCAAGCATGCCGAACGCGACGCACCGCTGATCGCGGGCGATCTGCCGATCTTCTCGCCGAAGTGGGGCATGCGCGCGGACGGCACACGTCTACCGTTCGACCAGATCGCGAACGAGCCGCCGGTTGCGAGCGGCCCGTATCTGATCGAATCGCGCAAGAACGACAAGCAGATCACCTATCGCCGCAACCCCGATTACTGGGCTGTGAATCTGCCATCGCGGCGTGGCATGTTCCGTTTCGCGAGCATCACCTTCAAACTGTATCGCGACCATTACACGCAACTGGAAGCGTTCAAGGCCGGCGATGCCGACGCGCTTGTCGAATACAGCGCGACGCAATGGGCGCGCAAATACGTCGGCAAGAACTTCGACAACGGAATATTGAAGAAAGGCGAATTCGCCGACGGCCCCGCGCAGATGCAAGGCATGCTGATGAACCTGCGCAAGCCGATGTTTCAGGACCCGCGCGTGCGCCACGCGCTAACGATGGCCTTCGACTACGACTGGATGAACCGCATGATGTTCTACGGTCAATACCGGCGCACCAGCAGCTATTTCGCGGCAAGTCCGTTCGGCGCGACCGGCATGCCTGGCCCGAAGGAACTGGCCTTGCTTGAACCGTTGAGAGCCAGCGTGCCGCCGGAAGTATTCGGCCCCATGCTCAAGCAACCTACGACGATCCCCCCGGATTCCTTGCGCGGCAACTTGCGCGTGGCGCGCGATCTGTTGGCGCAAGCCGGCTGGCACTATCGCGACGGCGCCCTGCGCGATGCCAACGGCACGCCAATGACCATCGAAATCATGGACGATCAGCCCGGCATGGACCGCCTGATCCTGCCGTATATGCAGGCGCTCGGCATGCTCGGCATTCAGGCGCATATGCGCGAGATCGACAGTGCGTTGTACCAGAAGCGGCTGGATAACTTCGAGTACGACATGACCACGTTCATCTATCCGCCGGTGACGATTCCGGGCGCGGAATTGACACGCCGTTTCGGCAGCGCAGCGGCCTCGGAAGTCGGTTCGGAAAACTATCCGGGCATCCGCTCCAAAGCAGTCGACTCGCTGATTCACTCGGCGCTCTCCGCCGACAATCTCGATGACCTGGAAGCGGCGACCCGCGCCCTGGATCGCGTGCTGATCTATTCGTTCTACCTCGTGCCCGAGTACTACGCACCGGGCGCGCGAATCGGCTACAAGTCGACGCTCGGCCATCCGGACAAAGTGCCGATGTCGTATCAATACGAAGAGTGGGTGATCGACTACTGGTACACGAAAACGCCGGCCGCCCAGACCACATCTTCCACCGCGGCTAAGGCCGCTACGGCTCACTGAGGCACAGCATGCTTGCCTACATTCTCAGACGCTTGTTATTGATGGTGCCGACGCTGCTCGGCGTGGTCACGCTGACCTTTGTCGTCACACAGTTCGTGCCGGGTGGGCCGGTCGAGCAGGTGATGACGCAACTCCGCCACGGCGCTGGCCGTGGCGGAGAGGCGGGGGCGGGCGGCGGCGGTTATCACGGCAGCCAGGGCGTCGATCCGCAGCAGATCGAGCAGATCAAGAAACAGTTCGGCTTCGACAAGCCGCCGCTCGAACGCTATGTGCTGATGCTCAAGCACTACGCGACGTTCGATCTCGGCCAGTCCTACTATCAGCACGACAGCGTGTGGGACGTCATCAAATCGAAGCTGCCGGTGTCGATCACACTCGGCTTATGGACGGTGCTGCTCACGTATCTGATATCGGTGCCGTTGGGGATCGCGAAAGCGGTGCGCAACGGCTCGCGCTTCGATACCGTCACGAGCGTGCTGGTGCTCGCCGGCTATGCCATTCCGGGTTTCGTGCTGGGCGTACTGCTGCTGATGTTATTCGGCGGCGGCACGTTCTGGCAGGTGTTTCCGATGCGCGGCCTCACGTCGGATAACTTCAACGATCTCAGTGCGTTCGGCAAAGTGCTCGACTATCTGTGGCACATCGTGCTGCCGGTCACGGCCTCGGTGGTGGGCAACTTCGCGATCGTCACGATTCTGACCAAGAACACGTTCCTCGAGGAAATCGGCCGGCAGTATGTGCTGACCGCGCGCGCGAAAGGCGCGCCGGAGCGCGACGTGCTGTGGAAACACGTGCTGCGCAATGCCGCGATTCCGCTGCTTACCGGTTTGCCGGCGGCCTTCGTCGGCGCGTTTCTGAACGGCAATCTGCTGATCGAAACGCTGTTCTCGCTCGACGGCATGGGCCAACTGTCGTACGACTCCGTGATTCGCCGTGACTATCCGGTCGTACTCGGTTCGCTGTTTCTGTTCACGCTGATTGCCCTCGTAACCAAACTCATTGCTGACGTCTGCTATGTCCTCGTCGACCCCCGCATCCAATTCAACCGCCTGGACCGCTGACGCGGCCGGCGCGGCGCACGCGGCGTCGCCGTCTCCGTGGCGGCGCACGTGGCTGCGTTTTCGGCAGCAGCGTCTGGGCTACTGGAGCCTCGTGATCTTCGTCTCGTTGTTCGCCATCAGCCTGCTCGGCGAGGTGTTGTCCAACGACCGTCCGTTGCTCGTTCGTTACGACGGGCACTACTACTTCCCGATCGTGAAGGACTATCCGGAGACGCTATTCGGGGGCGATTTCCCGGCGCGCGCCAATTACCTCGATCCGTATATCCGCTCGCGGCTCGAATCGAACGGCAACTTCGCGATTTATCCGCCGAATCATTTTCACTACGACACGATCGACTATTTCGCCGCGCATCCGTATCCGGCACCGCCCACCGCGAGCAACTGGCTCGGCACGGATCAGTTCGGGCGCGACGTGCTGGCGCGGCTGCTGTACGGCTTCCGCCTGTCGGTGCTGATGGCGCTGGCGCTCACGGTGTCCGGTGTCGTGGTCGGCGTGCTGACGGGCGCGGTGCAGGGATTTTACGGAGGACGAACCGATCTGATCGGCCAGCGCCTGATCGAAATCTGGAGTTCGATGCCCGACCTGTACCTGCTGATCATCTTCGCATCGATCTTCGAGCCCACGTTGTGGCTGCTCTTCATTCTGCTGTCGATGTTCGGCTGGCTCGTGCTGTCCGATTACGTGCGCGCCGAGTTCCTGCGCAACCGTTCGCTCGATTACGTCAAGGCAGCCCGCACCATGGGCCTCACTAACTGGCAGATCATGTGGCGTCATGTTTTGCCGAATAGTTTGACGCCGGTGATTACCTTCCTGCCGTTCCGCATGAGCGCCGCGATTCTCTCGCTGACCAGCCTCGACTTTCTCGGCCTGGGCGTGCCGCCGCCGACGCCGAGCCTCGGCGAACTGCTGCAGGAAGGGAAGAACAATCTCGACGCGTGGTGGATCTCGATGTCGGCATTTGCCGCGCTGGTGATTACGCTGCTATTGTTGACATTCATGGGCGACGCATTGCGCAACGCACTGGATACGCGCTCACGTGGTTCCGCGTTCGGCGGAGGTCCGCGATGACCAGCACTCAGGCACCGATCGCCCGGCCGTTGCTGGAAATCGACCGTTTCTCCGTGCGCTTCGGCGACAAGGTCGCCGTGCACGAACTCAGCCTTTCCATCGCACGCGGCGAGCGCGTGGCACTGGTCGGCGAATCGGGTTCGGGCAAGAGCGTCACCGCGCTGTCCATTCTGCGGCTTGTCGAGCATGCCGAATTGAGCGGCCGCATGTTGCTCGATGGTGAAGATCTGCTGCAGAAAACCGAGCAGCAGATGCGTGGCCTGCGCGGCGCCGACGTCGCGATGGTGTTCCAGGAACCAATGACGGCGCTCAATCCGCTCTTCACGATCGGCAAGCAGATTGCCGAGAGTCTGCGTCTGCACGAAGGTTTGCGTCCGAACGCGGCGCGCGAGCGCGGTATCGAGTTGCTCACACGCACCGGCATTCCCGAGCCGGAACGACGTATCGACAGCTTTCCGCACCAATTGTCCGGCGGCCAGCGGCAGCGCGCTATGATCGCCATGGCGCTTGCATGCCGTCCGCGATTGCTGCTCGCCGACGAACCGACCACAGCGCTCGACGTGACCGTGCGCCAGCAGATCGTCGACCTGTTGATTTCGTTGCAGGAACAGGAAGCGGCTGAACGCGGCATGGCCGTGCTGTTGATCACGCACGACCTGAATCTGGTGAAACGTTTTGCGCAGCGCGTCGCGGTGATGGAGAAGGGCGTGCTGGTGGAAACCAATACGACCGAGGCGCTGTTCGCGAGTCCGCAGCATCCGTACACGCGGCGGCTGCTCGACAGCGATCCGCAACGTGCGGTCGAACCGGTCGAGGACGGCGCGCGCCGGCTGCTCGAAGTACAAGGATTAGCCGTCGATTACCGCACGTCGGCGAAAGGCTGGCGGTCCATGTTCGGGCGCTCCACGTTTCGCGCGGTGCATGACGTCGACCTGAGCGTGCGGCGAGGCGAAACGCTCGGCATTGTCGGTGAATCGGGCTCGGGGAAATCGACCCTGGCGGCCACCGTGCTCGGCTTGCAACAACCGGCCGCGGGTCATATCCATATCGACGGCCTGCCGCTTTCCACGCTCAAGACGGCGCGTTCGCGCCGCGCGCTGTATTCGCGCATGCAAGTCGTGTTTCAGGACCCGTTCGGCTCGTTGTCGCCACGCATGACGGTCGAGCAGATCATCGGCGAGGGTTTGGCCGTGCATCGGCCGGAAGTGGATGCGAAGGCACGGCGCGCGCGTGTCGGCAGCCTGCTCGAAGAGGTCGGCATGCCCGCCGACGCGATGCTGCGCTATCCGCATGAGTTCTCCGGCGGCCAGCGTCAACGTATTGCGATTGCGCGCGCATTGGCCGTCCAGCCGGAACTGATCGTGCTCGATGAGCCGACCAGCGCGCTCGACGTGTCGATCCAGAAACAGGTGCTGAATCTGCTGACAAATCTGCAGAAAAAGTACAAGCTAAGCTATTTGTTCATTACGCACGATCTGGCGGTGATGCGAGCCATGGCGCATCGCGTGATCGTGATGAAGTCGGGACGCATCGTCGAAGCCGGTGACACACTCGATGTGTTGCATGCGCCGACGCATCCTTATACCCAGTCGCTGCTGGCCTCGTCGCTCAACGTGCAGGAGCCGGGGGCCGGCACGATTCATACGGGACACGCCAATGATTGACGAACGTTGGGCGCAGGCTGCCCAAACGCTGAAGAGCCGCGCGGCGTTCTGGTCGCTGCGCATTGTCGACGAACAGATCGACGACCACGAGATCCGCAACGACATCGCACAACCGCTGCGTACGGTGCGCGATCGCGGCGCGATGTTGATCGCGTGGGTGGGCGCCGGCGCGGGTTATGCTGCGACCGCGAACCTCTCGGCGGCCGGTTTGCAGGCGACGCTCGATATGGCCACCGCACGCGCTGAGGCGAGCGCGGCCTTGTCGCTGATCGACCATCGCGAAGTCGCCCGTCCGGTTGCGAGCGGCCACTACGTGTCGCCGAATGCACAACGCGCGTTACCGAGCCGCGCCGAATGGCTCGAGCTTCTCGGCGCGGAATGCGCGGGCGCGAACCTCGACGCAAAAATTGTGGAACGTGTCGCGGCGGTGCAGATCACGCACACCGATCAGCTTTACATTACCGGCGACGGCGTACGGATCGACCAGCAGTTCCGTTTCGTGATGCCGCAGTTGAGCGTCGCCGCGCACGCAAACGGCGATACGCAAGTGCGCACGCTGGGCGGCAACTACGGCACGCTCGGCCAGGGCGGCATGGAAGTGCTGGCACGTTTCGGCTTCGAAGGCTCGGGCGCGCGCGTGGCCAATGAGGCGCTGCAATTGCTGGCCGCGCCGAATTGCCCATCCGGCAAGCGCGATCTGTTGCTGATGCCCGACCAGATGATGCTGCAGATTCACGAATCGATCGGACATCCGCTCGAACTGGATCGCATTCTCGGCGATGAGCGCAACTTCGCGGGCTGGAGCTTCGTCAAGCAGGACATGTTCGGTTCGTATCGCTACGGCTCGGAATTGCTGAACGTCACCTTCGATCCGTCGCTGCGCGAAGAAGCCGCAGCCTACGCGTTCGACGACGACGGCACCGAAGCGCACAAGCAGTATCTGATTCGCAACGGCGTGCTGGAGCGTCCGCTCGGCGGCGCATTGTCACAGCAGCGTGCGCGCATGCCGGGTGTGGCGAATTCGCGCGCGTCGAACTGGAACCGCCCGCCGATCGACCGCATGGCGAATCTGAATATCGAACCCGGCGAGAGTTCGCTGGAGGAGATGATCGGCAATATCGAGCACGGCATTCTGATGCGCACCAACACTTCCTGGTCGATCGACGACCATCGCAACAAATTCCAGTTCGGCTGCGAGTTCGGCCAGTTGATCGAAAACGGCAAGCTCACACAAATCGTCAAACAGCCGAATTACCGCGGTATTTCCGCGAATTTCTGGCGCAGCCTGAGTGCGGTGGGCAACGCGTCCACGCGCGAAGTGTATGGCACGTCCATGTGCGGCAAGGGCGAACCTGCACAGATCATTCGCGTCGGCCATGCGTCGCCGGCTTGCGTGTTCAGCAACGTCGACGTGTTCGGAGGCGCATGATGAGCCAGTTCATGTCTTCGCGCGCGGCTACCTCGGTGGATTGGGAGCGGCATTTCACTTTGCTCGCGGATGCGATCGAGCGCTTGCAGCAAGGCGGCGAAACCACGCTCAGTTCATTTGCCGGCGAGCAATCCGACTTCATCCGTTTCAATTCGGGCAAGGTGCGGCAGACCGGCAGCGTGTCGCAAGGCAAGCTGACCTTGCGTCTGATCGACGGCGCACGTCAGGCCTATTCCACGCTGACCGTATGCGGCGATCTGCAGCAGGATCTCGATGAAGTGAGCGCCGCGCTCGCCACTTTGCGCGAAGGTCTGCGCGATGCGGCGGACGATCCGCATCTACTGTTCGATACGTCGAAATGGGAGCGCACCACGCAGCGCTCCGGCAAGCTGCCGAATCCGGACGGTCTCGCGCACATCGTCGCGGAATGCGCGCAAGGGCTCGACTTCGTAGGCTTCTATGCGGGCGGCACCATCGTGCGCGGTTTCGCATCGACGAGCGGCAGCCGCGGCTGGTATGAAGTGGACAACTTCAATTTCAGCTGGTCGTTGTACGACCCGAGCGGCCGCGCGATCAAAACCACGTACGCCGGCGACGACTGGAGCGATGCCGTGTTCGCGGGCAAAGTCGAGCAGGCCGCGACACGTCTTGCGGTGCTCGCGCGCACGCCGCGCACATTGGCGCCGGGGCGTTACCGTTCCTATCTCGCGCCCGCCGCGCTCGCGGAACTGCTCAGCGTCACCGCATGGAGCGGCTTTTCCGCACGGGCTCAGGCGAGCTCGCGCAGCGAGCTGTACAAACTGCATGTGGGAGAAGTCGTAGTCGACCCGCGCGTGACGATCAGCGAAGATCTGAGTCTCGGCATCACGCCAGGCTTTAACGACGACGGCTATCTGCGTGACAGCGTCCCGTTGATCGAGGCCGGCCGCAGTGCCGAACGCCTGACCAACGCACGCAGCGCACGCGAATACGGTTTGACGCCGAACGGCGCGCTGGCCAGCGAGTCACCGGCCGCGCTCTTGATGCAAGCGGGCGACCTGCAGGAAGAAGAGGTGCTCGCAAAGATCGGCACCGGGCTCTACATCGGCAACCTCTGGTACGTGAACTTCTCGGACCGCATGAATTGCCGCCTCACCGGCATGACGCGCTTCGCGACGTTCTGGGTCGAGAACGGAGAAATCGTCGCACCGCTCGAAGCCATGCGTTTCGACGACAGCCTGTACCGTTTGCTCGGCAGCGAACTCGAACAACTCGGCGCGCAAGCGGAACTGCTATTGAGCGATTCGACGTGGGGCGAGCGCGCCACGGGCGGCATGCAGTTGCCGGGCATTCTGGTGAGGTCATTCGAATTGACGTTATGAGCCTATGGATCAACACGAAAAAACAAAATCAAAACCTGAGAGCTTGCCCGAGGGCCTGACGCTGCGCGCTTTGCGCGTGGCCGACGCGGAACAATTTCACGCCATGCTGCAATTGCCCGTGGCGATGAACGGCAATCCGCAGATGCCGTTTCGGACCGTTGCCAGCACACGCGAGTACCTGGAAAAATTCGAGGCCCCTGGCATCGCGATCGCGGCGACGGTCGCCGACACGCTGGTCGGTCAGGCCAGCCTCAGTCCTTTCAAGGGACGCCGCGCGCATGCGGCCTCGCTCGGCATTGGCGTGCACGACGCATGGCAGCGGCGCGGCATCGGTCGTGCCTTGATGGCCGAACTGCTCGATCTGGCCGACAACTGGCTCGGCCTGCGCCGCGTCGAGTTGCATGTCTACACGGATAACCACGCGGCACTCGCGCTCTACCGCAAGTTCGGCTTCGAGATCGAAGCGCATCAGCGCGGTTCCGTATTGCGTCGCGGTGTGCTGATCGACTGTTACTTCATGGCGCGGTTGCGCGAGCCGGCGCCGTGGATGTCGCCGCCTTCGGCCGCCCATCTCGCAGCGGAATAAGACCATGAAAGAAACAAGGTTGCCGGACGACGCCGCACATTACAAATGTATTATGGTGCGCGCGCTCGAATCGTCGGACATGGATGCGTTCGCCGAGATCATGAGCTTGCCCGGTGTGCGGCGCGGCACGCTGTCAGTCGGCTATCGCAGTCCTGAACAACTCGCGGCCTGGTACGAGCGGCGCCTAAAAGGCGGCGTGAACGTGTGCGCGACTATCGACGGACGCGTGGTCGGCCACGCCAGTCTCGAGGTCCACCGGTCGAGCCGCGCGCACAGTGCACACTTAGGCCTCGCCGTGCACGACGCGTATCATCGCCGCGGTGTCGGCGCCGCGCTTTTGCAAGGCTTGATCGATTGTGCGGACGCGTCGCTCGGTCTGCGCCGCATCGACCTCACGGTGTTTGCGGACAACGCGCCGGCCATCGCGCTGTATCGCAAGTTCGGCTTTGTCGAAGAAGGTCGTTCGCGCGGTTTTGCCGTGCGTGACGGTGTGCTGGCCGACGTGCTGCATATGGCCCGCCTCGTCGACGCACCGCGCCTCCAGACAATCTGAACGGATTCATTGAGTGCCATTTTTCTTCATCGACCGCCCGGTCTTCGCATGGATCGTCGCGCTCGCCATTGTCGTGGCGGGCGCGCTGGCTATTCCGCAACTGCCGGTGGCGCAGTATCCGCGCCTCGCACCGCCGCGCATCGTGATATCCGCCATGTATCCGGGGGCGTCGACTGAAGTCGTGGACGAGAGCGTCGGCAGCATCATCGAGGAGAGTCTCGATGGCGCCGACAATATGCTGTACTACCAAACGACCAGCGACAACCTGGGCGAACTCGAAATCGACGCGACCTTCGCGCCCGGCACCAATCCGGATCTCGCGCTGGTCGACATCCAGAACCGGCTCAAGCAGGTCGAGCCGCGTTTGCCGCAACAGGTCGTGCAGCAGGGCATCAGCGTGTTCAAGGCGGCCAACACGTTCCTGATGCTCGTCGCGCTCGCGTCCACCGACGGCACGCGCGACTCCGTGCAATTGAGCGACTATTTGAGCCGCTACGTAGTGCGCGAGTTGAAGCGCGCCCCTGGCGTCGGCTCGGCCCAACTCTGGGACGCCGACGAAGCGTTGCGCATCTGGCTCGATCCCATGAAGCTGCGCGAATACGGCCTCGGCGCCGCCGAAGTGAACGCCGCCATCGCCGCACAGAACGCGACCGTGACGGCGGGCACGCTCGGCGATGCGCCGTTCGTGCCGGGCCAGCAATTGACAGCCTCGGTGAGCGTGAAAGGCCAGTTGATCTCGCCGGCCGAATTCGGGCAGATCGTGCTGAAGGCGCGGCCGGACGGCTCCGCGGTGCGCCTGCGCGACGTCGCGCGCGTCGAACTCGGGCGTGACAACTACTCGTACTATTCGCGCCTGAACGGCAAGGCTGCGGCAACGGTCGGGATTCAACTCGGGCCGCGGGGCAACGCGCTCGAAACGTCGAACGCGATTCGCGCGCGGCTTGCCGAGCTGGCGAAAGGGTTGCCCTCGGGCGTCGCCATCGAAATCCCGTTCGACAACGCGCACTTCGTGAAGATCGCCATTCACGAGGTGCTCGTCACGCTCGCGGAAGCGGTGGTGCTGGTGTTCTTCGTGATGTGGCTGTTCCTGCGCGATCTGCGCTATACGCTGGTGCCCACCGTCGTGATTCCGGTCACGCTGATGGGCGCGTTTCTCGCCATGTATGCGTGCGGTCTGTCGATCAACGTGTTCACGATGTTCGGCCTCGTGCTCGCCATCGGCATTCTCGTCGACGACGCGATCGTGGTGGTGGAGAGCGTGCATCGCGTCATGGAAGAAGAGGGCTTGCCGCCGCGCGAGGCCACGCGCAAGGCGATGTCGCAGATCGGCGGCGCGATTGTCGGCGTGACGGCGGTGTTGACGGCGGTGTTCGTGCCCATGGCGTTCTTTCCCGGCGGCGTCGGCGGAATTTACCGCCAATTCGCGGTGGCGATGATCGCGTCGATGCTGGTGTCGTCGTTCATGGCATTGTCGTTGACGCCCGCGTTGTGCGCGAATCTGCTGAAGGCGCACACGCAATCGGTGCGTCAGCGCGATGCGCGCCGCGGCATTCTCGGTTTCGCGGCGCGTGCGGCGAGCCGCTTCACGTCCGGCTTCGATCGCGCCGCGCGTGGTTATCGCGGCTTGACCGCGCGCACGTTGCGCCGCATCGGCCCGATGCTGGCCGTCTATGCGGTGCTGGTCGGCGCGTGCGGCGTGCTCTATTGGCAGATGCCGGGCGGTTTCCTGCCAAGCGAGGACGAAGGCCAGTTGCAGGTCATGGTGCAATTGCCCGCGGGCGCCACCCAGGCACGCACGCTGGCCGTGGTGCAACGCGCGGAGAAGATTCTCCATGCCGAGCCCGCTATCGCGAACGTCACGAGTGTGATCGGCTGGAGCTTTTCGGGCAGCGGCCAGAACGTCGCGATGGGATTCGTCGAACTCAAGGACTGGGGCAAACGCGATATCGATGCACTGGCCCTGCGCGACCGGCTCAACGCAAAGTTCGACAAGATTCTGGACGGTAACGTCGAGGCGCAATTGCCGCCTTCGGTGCCGGGACTCGGACATTCCGACGGTTTCGTGTTCCGCCTCGAAGATCGCGGCGGAGTTGGGCTCGACGCACTGAAGGCCGCGCGCGAGCAACTGTTCGCGCAAGCCAAGGCGAGCCCGGTGCTGGCCTCGGTGCACTCGGAAGATCTGCCTGACGCGCCGCGCGTCGAGCTTATCGTCGATCGCGCGAAGGCGTACGCGCTCGGTGTGTCGTTCGACCGAATCGCGGATGTGCTGGGCAGCACCTTCGGCTCGACCTATATCGACGATTTCCCGGCCGGCGGCCGCATGCGCCGCGTGATGATCGCCGCCGACGCCGCAGCGCGCATGACCGAAGACGATCTGCTGGCGCTGTCCGTACCCAACTCGACGGGTGGGATGGTGCCGCTCTCGGCCATCGCAACGCGTCGGTGGACGATCGGCCCGGTGATGCTGACGCGCTACAACGGCTATCCGTCGCTCGATGTGAGCGGCCACGCGGCGCCCGGCTACAGCTCCGGCGCGGCCATGGCGGAGCTTGAGCGGCTGGCCGCTTCGTTGCCGGTCGGCGTGAGCTATGACTGGGTCGATGCGGCACGCGAGGAAACCGCGGCCGCGAAACTCACCCCGCTCTTGATCGGCCTTTCGTTGCTGGCGGTGTTCATGGCGCTGGCCGCGCTCTACGAAAGCTGGACGATTCCGCTTGCCGTGCTGATGGTCGTGCCGCTCGGTGTGATCGGCGCGGTTGCGGCGGTCCTGTTGCGTGGCATGCCTAACGATGTGTACTTCAAGGTCGGCATGATCACGGTGATCGGCCTCGCGGCGAAGAACGCGATTCTGATCGTGCAGTTCGCCCGCGATCTATACCAGCGCGGCATGCCGTTGACGCGTGCGGTGACCGAAGCCGCGGGCGCGCGCTTCCGGCCGATCGTGATGACCTCGGCTGCGTTTCTGCTGGGCGTCGTGCCGCTCGTGGTGTCGAGCGGCGCGGGTGCCGAAAGCCGCCGCTCGATCGGCACGGGCGTGTTCGGTGGGGTGCTGGCTGCCACGCTGTTCGGGCTGGTGTTCGCGCCGGTCGCGTTCCATGCGGTCGCATCGCTTACGCACGGACGGCGGCGGCTGGCGGAACTGCATCGCAAGCGCGCCGAGCGGCGGGCACGTGGTGCCGCGACCGCGATCGAACGCGAATCGTTCGACGAGTCGCCGACGGCCTGAGTGTCCTGATAGCTGTGTCGTGACCGGCGGCCTGACCGTGCGCAGCAATGGGCACGGCAGGCCGTCAATCGTCGGACGTTTACTTCTATTGTGCATCGCACGAACGCATTATTCATACGTATAAAACCGCCAATGTTTCAATATAGAAACATTTCTAGATGTTCGAAAAATGCGTTTAAAAATAACTAATGGCGACCGATTCGTTAAATGCACACTGATTGCACCGGGTAGTCAATAAATTCCCAATTTGCGAATAAACCGGCTATTGAATGGTCATTATCTGCGAGGTTTTCGATTCAAGTTTGAAACACTTTTGGATGCCGCTTTGCCATACGCAGGTCATAAACGGAAGGCGATCCGGCACGCCGCGGCGCCACCGGTCGATGCCTGAAAAGCCGCTCTGGTAGCCACTCGGCGGCAACATGCCGGAATTGTCTCAGTATGCGTGACCGTGGCGCGCCGCTGTCCCTTCGTTCTCATATCAAACGCGAGATAACGGTTTTCTTCATACATTCTGTTTCTCGATAGTAATTTGTTTTTCAAATTTACTATAGCGATCCATTCCGTTACCATCACGCTTAATCCGTTAAGCGGGTTGCCGCGATTGCCGCTGGCAATAATCATTCCGCCCATACCGGCCGCTAACGGCGATCGGGGTCCACAATGTACGACAGTTTGGGGAAATATCATGCCGCACATGCACCTTGATACTGCGAGGATCACCTGGTTACATACGCCCACGCTGAACGTGCGTAGTGCAACGCGGCGAATCGGCGTGTTGCTGTTCGACGGCTTCTGGCTGCTCGGCCCAGGCACGGTGGTGGAAATGTTCCAGACCGCGAACGAACTCTCGGGTTCGCGCGCCGGTGAAGAGCAGCCTTACGAAGTGCAATTCCTTTCCATGGACGGCGGCAGCGTCGCCAGTTCTTCTTCCGCGCGCATCTGGACCGATCGTATCGACGCGCGCTTTGCCAGCGGTTTCGACGTGCTGTTCATCGCGGGCGGCTACGGCGCGCATGTGGCCGCGCGCGACGAGCGGGTGCTCGGCTGGCTGCGCTCGGTGCAATCGCGCACACGTGCGATCGAAACGATCGGTGAAGGGCGGCTCGTGCTAGAAGCGGCCGGCCCGACGGATAGCGACGGACCGCAGGTGAACCGCTATCTCAGCAGCGTGACAGGCGAGTCCGCGCTCAACGCGTCCAACGACCGCAACGACTGCGCCCGCAGCGCGCTCATGTTCATCAAACGCGATCTCGGTGCCGAGCTTGCCCGCAGCGTCGCCGACCGTGTGATGCCCGGCATGGCCGCCACCTGGGTGCCGCTGCCGGCAGAAGGCGGCACGCTCAGCGTGGCCGAGAAGATCCGCGCTGCGGCGCGCTGGATGGAGGCCAATTGCGACCGTCCGGTTTCGGTGGCCGACGCCGCACAGGTCGCGGCGATGAGCGAGCGCAATTTCTTGCGGCGTTTCAAGCATGAAATGCAGGTCACGCCATCGGACTATCTGTTGCAGGTTCGCCTGCGCATTGCCTGCAACTTCCTCACCGAGACCGAACTGCCGGTCGACAAAATCGCCCGGCGCAGCGGTACGGGCAATGGCGATCGTCTCGCGAAGATTTTCCGCAAGCGCATGGCGCTGTCTCCAACCGAATATCGCGCGCGCAGTCGCGTGGCGAGCGAGGCATAACAGTCATGCGGGCGGCCGAGCCGGCGGCGGGGCGCCTTACGACACATGGACGCGTCCTCCGCCGTGGCGGTCGCGTTTTCGCCGGTCAGGTTTCTTACGAGCGCAGCAGCAATGGGCAACAAGGTGATCGCAACGGCATTGCCGGAGGTGAAACTCATCGAGCCCGAGGTGTTTTGCGACGAGTTCGGCTTCTGCTTCGAGAGCTTTAGCGCGGACGAGTTTATCGACGACGTCTCGCAAGCTTTCCAATTGGTGCAGGACCGGCATTCGCGCGCGGTGCGTGGCGTGTTGCGCGGCTTGCACTATCAGGTGCAACGCCCTCAGGGCCGGCTCATGCGGGTCGTGGTGGGGGAAGTGTTCGCCGTCGCCGTCGACGTGCGGCTCAACTCGCCGAACTTCGGCAAGTGGTGCGGGGCGTATCTGAGCGCGGCCAATTACCGGCAGATCTGGGCGCCGCCGGGCTTCGCGCACGGTTTCGTGGTGCTGTCCAATTTCGCCGAGTGTTTGTGGAAAACCACCGAGTACTGGTTTCCCGAACTGGAGCGCTGCATTCTGTGGCGCGATCCGGACATCGGCATCGAGTGGCCGATCGATTTCGAGCCGACCCTTGGCGCGAAGGATGCCGCGGGCCGGCGTCTTTACGAAGCGGAGAACATCGCCTGAGCGAGGCGCACGGTCTAGCGCGCCGAGGTGCGCAAAACCGTGCCGCGGATTTTCAGCGCGCCACCATCACGGCGCCGACGCTTGCGGTCACCACCAGCAGCGTGCCCATGATTTGCAGAATCCCCATCGGCTGATGCAGTACGACGAAGCCGGCCAACGCGCCGATCGCCGGTTCGACGCTCATCAGGATTCCGAATGAGGCGGCCGGCATGTGCCGCAACGCTACCATTTCCAACGCATACGGCAGCAGCGGGACCAGCAGCGCGAGGCCCGCCGTCGCCGCGACCTGGCCCGCCGCGACATGCAGACCGCTTTGCGCCAATCCGAATGGCGTGGCCACGAGCGCCGCCGCGATCAGCGACACCGACAGTCCCTCGAGTCCCGCGAACAGGGTGCCGGTCTTCTTCATCAACACGATATAGGTGCCCCATCCGAGCGCCGCGCCGCAGGCGAGCAGCACGCCGAGCGGTTCGCCGATCCAGCCGGCCCGATCGCGCGAGAGCAGGATCACGCCAGCGATCGCCAGCACGGGCCAGAGCAACGCGCGGGCGCGACGCACCGCGAAAGTCGCCACGGCAAGCGGTCCGAGAAAGTCGATCGCGACGGCGAGTCCCAACGGAATGCGCTGAAGCGCCGCGAAAAAGCACAGTGTCATGCCCGCCATCGCGGCGCCGAGCACACCCGCGGCAGTCCAGTGAGCGCGCGAGTAGCTCAGAAGGCGCGGACGCACCAGCAAGGCGAGCACCAATGCAGCCCAGCACAGGCGCAGCCAGGTGGTGCTGAGTGAACCGTACGTGGCCATTGTCGGCGCGGAAAGTGCGGCGCCGAACTGCACGCAGGACATCGACAGCACGCACAGCAATGCCGCTCCGGCCGCGCCGCGGGCGGGTTTCACGCTGGTTTGCGCGGAGTTCAGCGCGGGTTGGAGAGTGGTGTCCTGCATGGTCGGCTGGTGAGTGGGCGTTCGATCGGAATTCGTCATCGCTATCTTATCGGTGCTGGCGGCATTAAGATAAGTTGATATTTCTTATGCCGACTTCAAGAACCTTTATGACCCGAGATCTCGACAGCAGCCTGCTGCGCGCCTTCGTCACCGTGGCGGAGACGGGCGCGGTGGGCGTGGCGGCGACGCGCCTCGCGCGTACCCAGGCGGCGGTGAGCATGCAATTGCGCCGGCTCGAAGACGAACTCGGGCAGCGTTTGCTCGACCGCTCGCCGCGCGGCGTGCAACTCACCGAAGCGGGACATCTGCTACTGCCCTATGCCCACACGATACTCGGCGCGGGCGCCGACGCGCGCCGCGCGTTGAGCGCGGGGCAGGTGTCCGGCACCGTGCGGCTCGGCATGCTGGAGGACATTGCGGTCGGCCGGTTGCCGCGGGCGTTGCGGCGCTTTTCGATCGCTTATCCGCAAGTGGCGCTGGAGATCGTCGTCGACAGCAGTGCGGCGTTGTCGAACCGGCTCGCGGACGGCAGCCTCGACGTGGTGGTCGGCGATCCCGCGCTGGTCGACGCCGCACCGCATCTCACGTGGAAGCAGCCGCTCTTCTGGGTCGGCGCGCGCGGCTTCAGCCGCGACGCGCAGACGGCGCTACCGGTGGTGGCATTCGGCGACGCGTGCCTGTGGCAGCAGCAGGTGTTGACGGCGTTGCGCCGCGCGGGAATCGCGTGGCGCATCGTGTGCACCAGCACCAGTCTGCCGGCCGTGCAATCCGCGGTTGAAGCGGGGCTCGGCGTGTCCGTGCTGCTCGACGGCAACATCCGTTCGGAGTCGATGCGCGTGCTTGGCCAGGCCGATGGTTTGCCCGATGCGCCCACCGCCGACTTCGGTCTCTTCATGCGCGAGGTTTCAGGCGCGCAGGCGGCCGCCGTGCAAACCTTGCAAACGTTTCTCTGCGAGGAATTGCATCTCGGTCTGCGCGAAGGCGAGCCGCAGCTTGCGCCCGCCTTGGCCTAATGCGCCGGCGGTCGCTCCCATGTGAGTTTTTACGACATTTTTTCTTGAGACGCGTCGACGCGAAATCTACACTTCGGGCATCTTGATACCGCGAGGTGCTCAACGTGAAGCGACGTGCAACGAAGCAACAACCCGTTCGTATCGACTATGTGTGTCACGGCGTGGGCCGTGTCGAATTGCGCCGCTTCGATCCGGCGCGCGATTCGTTCGTCGCACTGACGGCGTTGCTGCATCGGGCCTTCACGCCGCTCGGCGAGATGGGCCTCAATTGCACGTGCGTCGATCAGACCGTCGAGACCACCCGCCTGCGCACAACGCGCGGCGATTGCTATGTCGCGGTGTGCGACGGGCGCATCGTCGGCACGATGACCCTTTACGCAACGGATCGTGAATCGGCGTGCGAGCTATACCGGCGCGACGATATCGCCAGCTTGCGCCGGTTCGCGGTCGAGCCGGCGTGGCAGGCGCGTGGTATCGGTACGTTGCTGATTGCGTTCGCCGACCATTGGGCCGCGACGCGCGGTTATGCGGAGCTTGCACTCGATACGCCGCAACCGGCCGCGCGTCTGATCGCGTTTTATCGTGGACAGGGGTTTCGTATCGTCGATTTCGTGCGCTTCGACGGCAAGCGCTATGACAGCGCGATCTTGAGCAAGCGGCCGGTGGCGACGCGCATGCTCGCCCACTGGTCGCATCGGTTGAGTGTGCGTGCGCCGATTGCGCGCGCGGCGTGAAGACCAGGAAGCGGCAACGAAGAGATAAAGAAGGCTGAGAAGTGCTGCAGTGCAATGCGCAGTAGAAAACGTCTTGATGCAGGTCTAGCCTGAAGTGAATACCCCGGCGCGGTCAGCAACAATTGCAATACGGTACGGCAAGTATTGCAACCGGTTGCCGGTTTTCGCGCCGGGGCAGGTGTGATTCAACCTGAAACAATCGACGCGTTCATCAGCGTCGCATCACGCCCATCAGCAAGGTGACGAGGAAGATCACCACGAAGATGAAGAACAGGACCTTGGCGATTTCAGTCGCGCCTGCGGCAATGCCGCCAAAGCCGAATACCGCGGCGATGATCGCGATGATGAAGAAGATTGCAGCGTATCGAAGCATGGGGCCTCCCACCGATGGATTGCTGGATTAAATGGAAAAACGGCGACTCGTTGTGGGCACTGCGTGCTTTGACGGGTTATTTGCCGGCGAGCGGAATAGAGCAATAGGTGTGCCCAGACCTCGGCGCACCAAGGGGAGCCCCTGATCGGCCCGCTGCTTTTCTGCTGTTACCATCGCGGATCGTCGATTTCCGCACACCCCGCCATGCAAGCCAATCCGCTCAGCGAGATTTCCCTGATCCGCAAGCTGAAGCTCAATCAGCTCATGATCTTCGAACGCGTACTGGAAACGCGCTCGGTGGTGCGCGCCGCCAACGAGATGCGCCTCACGCAGCCGGCCGTCACCAAAGTCATCCACGAACTCGAATCCTGCTTCGACGGCGCATTGTTCGCGCGCTCGAATCGCGGCGTCGTGCCCACGGAACTGGGGCTGCTGCTCGGACGGCGCGTCAAATCGCTGATGGCGGAGTTGCGCTATATGACCGACGAGCTCAACGATTTCAGGCTCGGCACCAGCGGACATGTGATCGTCGGCACGCTCATCTCGGCATCGGCGCGGCTGTTGCCCGCCGCGATTGCCATGCTGAAGGCGCGCACGCCGAATGTTCTCGTGACGGTTCGCGAAGGCACCACGGCGCATCTGTTCCCGGCGCTCGCCACCGGCGACCTCGATATCGTCGTGGGACGGCTGCCTGAACGCGAGTTGCCAATTGCCAGTGCTTTTCCGCTGACGCACGAGGCGCTCTTCGACGAATCGCTGTGCGTGGTGGTCGGCAAAGGCTATGGTCCCGCGCCGGCGGGCGTGACGCATCTGGCGGAGCTGGTCGGCTCGCCGTGGATTCTGCCGACGCCTGACTCGCCCGCGCGGCTCTCGGCGGAACACCTGTTTCGCGCGGCGGGCTTGCCGATGCCGACGGATATTGTCGAGTCGCTCTCGCTGCTGACGAACATCGGCTTGCTGCTCGATACGCCGAGGATTGCGCTGATGCCGCGCGTCGCCGCGCAGCAGTTCGCCGAGGCGGGCTTGCTGCGGATTCTCGATTTGCCCGAGAGCGGCGCGTTCGGCACCGTCGGTTTTTCGGTGCGTTCGCACAAGGAGCAGAGCGCGGCGTGCCAGGCGTTTGTCGAATGTCTGCGTGAGGCCGTCAAGGTCGCCACGCCGGAGCTCGATATGCCCGCATGAGGCGCTCTGGTATTCCGCTTTAGCATATCCAGCGCTCAATCTTTGATTACCGCCGCGTGAGGCGCCAACCGTAGACTCCTGCCAATACTTCAATCGAGCAGGAGACGTTGTGACCTTTACCCCGGCCGCCGCGCAGCGCGCTCAACCGTTACTTCGCCATTACGTCGACGGCGAATTCATCGCGACCGCGACCACGTTCCCCAATCTCAGCCCGGTCGACGGCAGCGTGCTCGCCCAAGTTTGCGAGGCCGACGCCGAAACGGTCGATGCCGCCGTGCGCGCCGCGGCCGCCGCGCAGCGCGCCGGCTGGCGCAATACCACGCCGGCGCAACGCGCCGACTGGCTGCACAAGATCGCCGACGGCATTCAGGCGCGCTTCGACGAGTTCGTCGCTGCAGAAGTCGCCGATACCGGCCGTCCGCTCGAGCAGGCCCGCAAACTCGATATCGCGCGCGGCATCGCCAACTTCCGCACGTTTGGCGATCTGATCCGCACCGCGAACAGCGAGTTCTTCGAAACGCACGCCGCCGACGGCAGCGAATTGATCAACTACGTGACGCGCAAGCCGCTCGGCGTGATCGGCATCATTTCGCCGTGGAATCTGCCCTTGCTGCTGTTCACCTGGAAGGTCGCGCCGGCGCTCGCCATGGGCAATTGCGTCGTCGCCAAGCCCTCGGAAGAGACGCCTGGTTCGGCCACGCTGCTGGCCGAAGTCATGCATGACATCGGCTTGCCGCCCGGTGTATTCAATCTTGTGCACGGTCACGGTCCGAATGCGGCCGGCGAGTTTCTCACGCGTCATCCCGACATCAGCGCGATTACGTTCACCGGCGAATCGCGCACCGGCAGCACGATCATGAAGACCGTCGCCGATGGCGTGAAGGAAATCTCGTTCGAACTCGGCGGCAAAAATGCGGCGGTCGTATTCGCCGATGCGGACTTCGACGCGGCGGTGGCGGGCGTACTGAAGTCGAGCTTCACGAATGCGGGGCAGGTGTGTCTGTGCAGCGAACGTGTGTACGTGGAGCGGTCGATTTTCGAGCGCTTCGTCGCCGCGTTGAAAGAGAAGACCGAAGCGTTGCGCGTGGGCGCGCCGCACGATCCCGAGACGACGATGGGGCCGCTCATTTCGCGCGGACATCGCGAGAAGGTGCTGTCGTATTTCCGTCTCGCGGTCGAAGAGGGCGCCACGGTCGTAACGGGCGGCCACGTTCCGCACTTCGGCGACGAGCGCGACCAGGGGGCGTTCGTGATGCCGACCATCTGGACCGGCCTCGCCGACGACGCCCGCTGCGTCAAGGAAGAAATCTTCGGACCTGTGTGCCACATTGCGCCGTTCGATACGGAGGACGAAGTGATCGGCCGCGTGAACGACAGCGCTTACGGTCTTGCCGCGAGCATCTGGACCACGCAGCTCGCACGCGGGCACCGGGTCGCGCGGCAGATCGAAACCGGCATCGTGTGGGTCAATGCGTGGTTCGTGCGCGATCTGCGTACGCCGTTCGGCGGCGCGAAACTCTCGGGCATCGGCCGCGAAGGTGGACGTCACTCGCTCGACTTCTATTCGGAACTGACCAACATTTGCGTGAGGATCGCATGAGCGGATTGGACCTGAACGCCGTGCAACGAATCGCCGACGCGCTGTGGCGGGCGCAGCAAACCGGCGTGCCCGTCGCACCGGTTCGCAACGCGATCGCGGAACTCGGCGGCGATGCGCTCGACGCGGCCTACGCGGTGCAGCGCGTGAATACCGAGCGCCAGTTAGCCGCCGGCCGCCGCCTGGTGGGCCGCAAGATCGGCCTCACGTCAAAGGCCGTGCAGACGCAACTCGGCGTCGATCAACCGGACTTCGGCATGTTGTTCGACGACATGTCGATTGCGGACGGCGAGGAGATCGCGCTGTCGCGCACGCAGCAGCCGAAGGTGGAGGCGGAGATCGCGCTGGTGCTCGCGCGCGATTTGCCGCACGAACGCAACACGATCGCCGACCTGATCGGCGCGACGGCTTACGCGTTGCCCGCCATCGAAATCGTCGGCAGCCGCATTGCCAACTGGGATATCCGCCTGACCGACACGGTGGCCGATAACGCATCCAGCGGCCTCTTCGTGCTCGGCAACCGGCCCGTCAAACTCGACGCATTCGACATCGTCCACTGCGGTATGGCGATGGAGCGTCGCGGCGATCCGGTGAGCGTGGGCGTGGGCGCGGCATGCCTGGGCAATCCGCTGTATGCGGCAGTGTGGCTTGCCAACACGATGACGCGTGTCGGCGCGCCGCTCAAAGCAGGCGACATCGTGCTCACGGGCGCGCTCGGACCCATGGCGGCCGTGCAGGCCGGCGACGTCTTTACCGCCCATATCGAAGGACTCGGCTCCGTAAGCGCGAGCTTCGCTCATCACTCTGAATCCACGTCGTGAACGGGAGCGCCATGTACGACAAACAGGACAAGCAGGCTGTGGCCATCATCGGCTCCGGCAATATCGGCACCGATTTGATGATCAAGGTGTTGCGCAACGCAAAGCACCTCGAAATGGGCGCGATGGTCGGCATCGACCCGGCTTCGGACGGTCTCGCGCGCGCCAAACGGCTCGGTGTGGCGACGACCGCACACGGTATCGAAGGCCTCGTCGCCATGCCGAATTTCGGCGCGATCCGCATCGCGTTCGATGCCACCTCGGCGGGCGCGCATCACCGGCATGCCGCCGTGCTGCGCGAACACGGCGTGACCGTGATCGATCTGACGCCGGCCGCGATCGGGCCGTTCGTCGTGCCGGTCGTGAATCTGTTCGCGCATCTCGACGCGCCGAACCTGAACATGGTGACGTGCGGCGGCCAGGCGACGATCCCGATCGTGCACGCGGTCTCGCGCGTCGCGCCGGTGCGGTACGCGGAAATCGTCGCCTCGATCGCAAGCCGTTCGGCGGGGCCGGGCACGCGCGCCAATATCGACGAGTTCACCGAGACGACCTCGAAGGCGATCGAAACCGTAGGCGGCGCGGCGCGCGGCAAGGCCATCATCGTGTTGAACCCGGCCGAGCCGCCGTTGATGATGCGCGACACCGTCTACTGTCTGACCGAAGAAGAGGCGGACACCGACGAAATCGAAAGCTCCATTCACGCGATGGTCTCGGCTGTTGCCAGTTATGTGCCGGGCTACCGGTTGAAGCAAGCGGTGCAGTTCGACCGCTACACGGCCGCAAATCCGCTCGCATTGCATGCAAACGAGCGCCGCGCGGGTTTGAAAGTGAGCGTGTTTCTCGAAGTGGAGGGCGCCGCGCACTACCTGCCTTCGTATGCGGGAAATCTGGACATCATGACATCGGCCGCGCTGGCCGCCGCCGAGCAGATCGCGGCGAGCCGCGTGGCGGCATGAGAGGAACGACGCAATGACCGATAGCAACAAAAAAATCTACGTGTCCGACGTGACGCTGCGTGACGGCATGCATGCGATCCGCCACCAGTACTCTTTGCAAAGCGCGGTTGCGATAGCGCGGGCGCTGGATGAAGCGGGCGTCGACAGTATCGAAGTGGCGCATGGCGACGGCCTCGCGGGCTCCAGTTTCAATTACGGATTTGGCGCGCACACCGACCTCGAATGGATCGAGGCCGTTGCGGCGACGGTGAAGCGTGCGCAAGTGGCGACGCTGTTGCTGCCTGGCATCGGCACCGTCCATGATCTGCGCGCGGCCTACGACGCCGGCGCGCGCGTCGTGCGGATCGCTACGCACTGCACGGAAGCGGATATCTCGAAGCAGCATATCGAGTACGCGCGCTCGCTCGGCATGGACACGGTCGGCTTTCTGATGATGTCGCATATGACGTCGCCCGAGGCATTGGCGAAGCAGGCCAAGCTGATGGAAAGCTACGGCGCGCAATGCGTGTATGTGGTCGATTCGGGCGGCGCGCTGAACATGCGCGACGTCGCCGAGCGGTTCGACGCGTTCAAAGCCGTGCTCGATCCGGCCACGCAGACCGGCATGCACGCGCATCACAATCTCTCGCTGGGCGTGGCAAATTCCATCGTCGCGCTCGAGCACGGCTGCGATCGTGTCGATGCGTCGCTCACCGGCATGGGCGCGGGCGCGGGCAACGCGCCGCTCGAAGTGTTCATTGCCGCAGTGGATCGCATGAAGTTGAAGCACGGTTGCGACGTGAAGCAACTGATCGACGCCGCGGAAGATATCGTGCGCCCGTTGCAGGAACGCCCGGTGCGCGTGGATCGCGAAACGCTCGCGCTCGGTTACGCCGGCGTGTATTCGAGCTTTTTGCGCCACACCGAAGCGGCCGCGGCGAAATACGGTCTGTCCGCATTCGACATCATGGTCGAGTTGGGCAAGCGTCGCATGGTGGGCGGGCAGGAGGACATGATCGTCGACGTCGCGCTGGATATGCTCAAGGCACGCGAGCTGGCGAATCAGGAGGCCGCATGATCGACCTCGACGGCATCGCCGCACGTCTCGACGAGGCGGCCCGCCAGGCCGAGCCGATTGCGCAGATCACCGCAGCCGCGCCGTTTTCACTCGACGACGCTTACGTGATCCAGCGCGCGTCGATCGAGCGGCGCATTCATCGCGGCGAGAGCATGGTCGGCGTGAAGCTCGGTTTTACGAGCCGCGCGAAGATGATACAGATGGGTGTCGATAGCCTGATCTGGGGCTGGCTGACCGACGCGATGCTCGACGAAGACGGCGGGCGCGTCGCGCTCGATCGCTTTATTCATCCGCGGGTGGAACCCGAAGTCTGCTTTCTGACGAGCCGCGAGATCGATCGGCCGTTGACGCTGCTCGAAGCCTCGCGTTATCTGGAAGCGGTGGCCCCGGCAATGGAGATCATCGATTCGCGCTACCGCGATTTCAGGTTCACGCTCGAGGACGTGGTTGCCGATAACTGTTCGTCGGCGGGCCTTGTCATCGGACCGTGGACGCGGAAGTTCGACGGCTTGCGCAATGCAGGTGTGACGATGCGCATCGACGGCCGGCTGGTTCAGGCCGGCTCGACCGCGGCGATTCTCGGCGACCCGTTGCGTTCGATCGTGCAGGCTTCGCGCCTGCTTACGCAAAGCGGGCTGGCGTTGCCGGCCGGTTCGCTGATCATGGCAGGCGCCGCGACCGCCGCTCATCCGTTAACCGCGAATGCGCACGTGCATTGCGCCGTCAACGGGCTCGGCAGCACTGAATTCACTACCTATCGACTCTCATGACCAACGACTCGACCATTCAAGGGCGCATCGTGCCCGGCAAAGCCAAACCGCGCGGCCGTTTTCCTCATGTGACGCGGGCGGGCGACTTCCTGTTCGTCTCCGGCACCAGTTCGCGCCGTCCCGACAATTCGATTGCGGGCGCGTCCGCCGACGAACTCGGCACCGTGCAGCTCGACATCCGCGAGCAAACGCGCGTGGTGATCGAGAACATTCGCGATATTCTGCAGAGTGAAGGCGCGGACCTGTCCAACCTCGTCGAGATCTCGTCGTTCCTCGTCAACATGAACGACTTTGGCGGCTACAACGCCGTGTACGGCGAGTACTTCGACGAAACGGGTCCGACGCGCACCACGGTCGCCGTGCATCAGCTGCCGCATCCGCATCTGTTGATCGAGATGAAGGCGATTGCGTACGCGCCGCAAAAATAGACACGCGCACAAACGACAAAGAGACAGCCATGCTCACATACGGCAAACCGTTCAATTTCCAGCGCTGGATCGACGATCACGCTCATCTGCTGAAGCCGCCGGTCGGCAATCAACAGGTGTGGCAGGACAGCGATTTCATCGTCACGGTGGTGGGCGGCCCGAACCATCGCACCGATTATCACGACGACCCGCTCGAGGAATTCTTCTATCAGTTGCGCGGCAATGCGTATTTGCATCTGTGGATAGACGGCAAGCGTGAGCGCGTCGATCTGAAAGAAGGCGACGTGTTTCTGCTGCCGCCGCATGTGCGCCATTCGCCGCAGCGCCCCGAGGCCGGCAGCGTGTGCCTCGTGATCGAACGGCAACGCCCGGCGGGCGTCGTGGACGGCTTCGAATGGTACTGCGACGCTTGCGGGCATCTCGTGTATCGCGTCGAGGTGCAACTGAAGAGCATCGTCAGCGATCTGCCGCCGCTGTTCAACGCGTTTTATGCGTCGGAGGAAAAACGACGTTGCGGGCATTGCGGCCATGTCCACCCCGGCAAAGCCGTCTAAACCACAGAATAACAATGACACTTCGAATCGACATGCATTCCCACTTCTTTCCGCCGATTGCGCGGGAAGAGGCCGCACGTCTCGACGCGCAACACGCGCCGTGGCTGCAGATCGACGCGGACGGCGAACGCGGCATGATCATGACCGGCGAGAAGCGCTTTCGCCCGGTGTATCGCGCGCTGTGGGACCCGGCGGCGCGGATTGCCGAAATGGACGCGCTCGGCGTCGACATTCAATTGATGTGCGCGACACCCGTGATGTTCGGCTATGGCTATGAAGCGGCCGCCGCGCACGATTGGGCCGCGCGCATGAACGATCACGCGCTCGAACTCTGCGCACACGCACCGCAGCGCTTGATGGCGCTCGCCCAGGTGCCGCTGCAGGATGTCGAACTGGCTTGCCGTGAAGCGACGCGCGCGCATCGCGCCGGCCATCGCGGCGTGCAGATCGGCAATCACCTCGGCCCGCGCGATCTCGACGACGAACATCTCGTGACCTTCCTCACGCACTGCGCGAACGAAGGCATTCCCGTACTCGTGCATCCGTGGGACATGATGACCGACGGCCGCATGAAGAAATGGATGCTGCCGTGGCTGGTCGCCATGCCGGCCGAAACGCAACTGAGCATGGTGTCGCTAATTCTGTCGGGCGCATTCGAGCGGATTCCGAAGTCGCTCAAGTTGTGCTTCGCGCATGGCGGCGGCAGCTTTGCGTTTCTGCTCGGCCGTGTGCAGAACGCGTGGGAGCAGCGCGACATCGTGCGTGAAGATTGCCCCAATCCACCAGTGTCGTACCTCGAACGCTTTCACGTGGACAGCGCCGTGTTCGACGAAGGCGCGTTGCGTCTGCTCGTCGAAACGATGGGCGAGGACCATGTGCTGCTCGGTTCCGACTATCCGTTCCCGCTCGGCGAACTGAAGATCGGCGACCTCGTCGCGCATCATCCGCAACTGAGCGAAACGGCCAAGGCCAAGATCCTCGGTACTAACGCACAGCGATTCTTCGGCCTGCCGGTGAACAGCGCGCACGCTTCTTAAAAGACGAACTCAGGCGGCGCTTCATAGCGTTTGTCATTGCAATGAGAAATAACAGGAAATTAGCCAGATGATTACCCGGGAACACTGCGCCGCGCTCGACGCTGCCGACACCTTGGCCCATTGCCGCGCGCGCTTCGATCTGCCCGCGGACACGATTTACCTCGACGGCAACTCGCTGGGCGCGATGCCCGCCAATGTGCCCGCGCGCATCGAACAGGCGTTGAAGCACGAATGGGCGCACGGCCTGATCCGTTCATGGAACGACGCCGACTGGTATCCGGCGCCGCAGCGCACCGGCAACAAGATCGCCAGGCTGATCGGCGCGGGTCAGGACGAAGTGATCGTCGCCGATTCGACCTCGGTGAATCTGTTCAAGGTGCTGGTGGCGGCCACGCGCATGCGCCCCGGCCGCAATGTGATTCTGGCCGAACGCACCAACTTTCCGACTGATGTGTATATCGCGTCGAGCGTCGCGGAGATGACCGGGTGCGAACTGCGTTGCGTCGATCCCGATGAGATCGTTGCGGCTATCGACGACACCGTGGCAATCGTGTCGCTCACGCAAGTCAATTACAAAACCGGCAAACGCTACGACATGGAAGCGGTGACGCGTCAGGCGCACGAGGCCGGCGCATTGATCGTGTGGGACCTGTGTCATTCGGCGGGCGCCATGCCCGTGAATCTGAATCGCTGCGATGCCGACTTTGCGGTCGGATGCGGCTACAAGTATCTGAACGGCGGTCCTGGCGCGCCGGCTTTCGTGTTCGTCGCGTCGCGCCATATCGAGGCCGTGCGTCAGCCGCTGACCGGCTGGCATGGGCATTCGAAACCGTTCGAATTCGCGCATGACTATGCGCCGCATCCGGGCATCGACCGGATGTTGACGGGCACCGCGCCGCAACTCGGCGTAATCGCACTGGAGAGCGCGCTGGAGGCTTTCGACGGTGTCGATCTCGACGTGCTGCGCGACAAGAGCGTGGCGCTCGGCAACCTGTTTATCGAATTGACCGATCAGGAACTGACGGGGCTGGGTTGCACGCTGGCTTCGCCGCGCGACGCCGAAAAGCGGGGCAGTCAGGTCTCTCTCGGTCACGCGCAAGGCTACGCGATCATGCAGGCGCTGATCGCACGCAATGTGATCGGCGACTTTCGTGCGCCGGATATTTTGCGCTTCGGTTTCGCGCCGCTCTATGTGCGCTACGTGGATATCTGGGACACGATCGCGCAACTCAAGGACATCATCGCGACCGATGCATGGAATACCGACGAGTTTAAGGCGCGCAAGTCGGTCACTTGAAGCGTTTGCAGAGTCAATGGTGAAGCATACGCCGCGCTTCGAATAGCGAAGCCGCACGACGGCGCGGCACCGGCGCTTGTGTCCACACGCAAGCGCATCCAGGAGGAGACACAAGATGACGCAAGAGCAGCGAGGCTTCGACACGATTGTCGAACGCGAGAAGGGGTTGCAACGCGGATTGTCGACCGGGCAGTTGTCGATGATCGCGATTGGCGGCGCGATCGGTACCGGGCTTTTTCTCGGCAGCGGTTTTGCGATCGGGTTTGCCGGGCCGAGCGTGCTGGTGAGTTATGCGATCGGCGCGCTGATCGCGTTGCTGCTAATGGGATGTCTCGCCGAGATGACCGTCGCGCATCCCACTTCGGGTTCGTTCGGCGCGTATGCCGAGCACTATATCGCGCCGTGGGCGGGATTTCTGGTGCGCTACGCGTATTGGTCGTCGATCGTGTTCGCGGTCGGCACCGAGGTGACGGCAATTGCCGTCTATATGAAGTACTGGTTTCCCGCCGTGCCCGGATGGTACTGGATCGTCGGATTTTCGGCGGCGCTGATCGGCATCAATTCGGTCAGCGTGAAAGTGTTCGGCGCGGTGGAGTATGTGTTTTCGATGCTGAAGATCGTCGCGATCGTCGGCTTCATTCTGCTCGGCGCTTATGTGGTGTTCGGCGCACCGGCGGATTCGACGATCGGCTTTGCCAATTACACGTCGCACGGCGGCTTCTTTCCGAAGGGCGTATGGGGTATGTGGGTCGCGGTGATCGTTTCGATCTTCAGTTATCTGAGCATCGAGATGATCGCGGTCGCGGCGGGCGAGGCGCGCGATCCACAGAAGGCGATCACGCGAGCTTTTCGCGCGACGATGTTCCGCCTGGTGTTCTTTTATCTGCTGACCTTGGCGCTCATGCTGGCGATCGTGCCGTGGAATGCGGCCGGAACGGACGAGAGTCCGTTCGTGCGGGTGATGGCCGCGACTCACGTGCCGGGTGCGGCCGGCGTCATCAACTTTGTGATTCTGGTGGCGGCATTGTCGGCGATGAACAGCCAGCTCTATATCACGACGCGGATGATGTTCAGCTTGTCGCGGGCCGGCTATGCACCGCGAAAGTTGGGGGCCTTGAACGGTAAAGGCGTGCCTGTCGCCGCGCTATGGTTATCGACGATCGGGATCGCGCTGGCTACCGTGTTGAACGTGGTTTATCCGGACGCTTCGTTTGTGTTGATGATGTCGGTTTCCATGTTCGGGGCAATGTTTACGTGGCTAATGATCTTCGTGACGCATTTCTTCTTTCGTCATCGGCATCAGGGCACGCCGTTGGCATTCCGGATGTGGGGTTATCCGGGGACGTCCGCGTTGGGAGCCGGGTTGATGGTGAGTGCACTGGTTACCACGTGGTTCACCAGGGAGTTCCGAATGACGCTCGTGATTGGCGTGCCGTTTATTGTTTTCCTGCTGGTCGTTTATTTCGTCTGGTATCGCAAGCGGGCGGTTGAGGGTGCGGCGGCCGAGCTTGCATGAACGTTTGAAAATTCCGGTGTGAGCCCGTCCGGGTGCTTGTCAGGCAGATCGAAATATTCCCGGATTCAATGCAGATCGTGTGTCTTGTGCGCGCCCTTGGCGCGCTTTTTTTCGTTTGAGCATTGTTGCCGCGTAATCGGGCGAGACTGATTTGCTTATGGACGCCTATTCGACCCGAATACGGCGTTTCCAGCGGACACTCAACTGGCGGGTGCGGTCATCGGCATACGCGGTACTGTTCCGTCAGTCGCGTCTCAGATGACCGCACAAGTGCAAGGCGAGAGCACCGAGCGCGGTCTACCGAACCCCCAAAACCCACTTTGCAAACCGCTCAGCCTCCTCGGCGGAAATGGCATTAGGCGGCATCTGCGCCCCGGTATTCCACTTCCCCGAGCTGCCTTCGAGCATGCTCTTCTTCAGTTTGGCAACAGCATCGGAGTCGCCGCGATACCGTTCGGAGATAGCCCGAAAAGACGGGCCGACCTTGGTCGTATCCATTGAATGACAGGCGCGGCAAGTCTGTTCGCTGGCGGAAATAGACCGGCCTGTAGTAACACCACCGGCGGGCGCCGCCGCAAAAGGACTCCCACAAATCAAATACAGCCAGGCAGCACTCAGAATACGTAAATTCATACCCATACCCCATAACAACTACAAAAACAAGAAACGCAAAAAACCCCACCGACGAAAACCGCCGGCAGGGCAAAGCGCTCACCAAAAAAACGCATCAATAGAGAAATATGAAGAACCAACTCACCGAGCTGGCCAGGGCTTGGCCGGCGCGCCGATTACAGGCTTGCCGAGCAACGGCGTCGACAACGCATAGGCCCCGTTCTCCGTGAAAGCCCAGATGATATTCCGGTCGTACTCCGTATAAATCGCCAGCACGCCCTTGCCCAGGGTGTAACTCGGCAACTCGCTCTCATCAGCCAGCGCCGGCACGAAATACCCGGCAATAGTCGGCTTGGACGGATCGCGCACATCGAAAATCTGCACACCGGCGTTATAGAACGAATACGGAATCACACCTTGCCGCCAGCCGCCCGGCTGCCCCGTCGCATTCGACCGTTTCGGACCGAAGTTGCCGCCGCGCTGGCAGAAACTCGTGAACGGCGCGCCTTCGGGCGGCGTCGGCTGCGGCAGCTTCGCCGCGACCTTCAGATGCGAAGGATCGCGTGCGTCCACTACAAAGATGTCTTTGTACGGTTCGTAGCAGTCACGGTTCATTGGATAGCCGCTCGTCAGCACATAACCGGTGCGGTCGTATTGGCTGACATCGGCGTTGTCGTATTCGGTGCCCGCGAAACTCGGCGCCGTGTTCACGTTGCCGAGCACCTTCGGTTTGGCAGGATTCGACAGATCGAAGGAATAGAGCCCGAGTCCGCCCATCGCGCCGAAGCCGATCTTGCCGCCTTGCTCCAGCGGCTTCGGCAGGAAGATAGGAATACGCGAACCCATCCACGAAGTACGATTGCCCGCACGCGGATTCGTCATATACGCCTGTTCGTGCGCCTCATTGCCGAGAATCTGTCCCGGCACGGAGATCTGCGAGACGAACTTCGGATCGGCCGGATCGGACATGTTCCACACCTGGTAGCCCGGCGAATACAGATAGTTCGGGTACTCGGTCAAACCATAGCTGTCGTCCGGTGCGGCGGACAGGATCATGTACTTGCCACCGTAGTATTCCGGCGCGTCGAGCGAACCCGAACCCTGTTGCTGACCGATCGGCGCATCGGGATGCTTGTAGTCGGTCGTGCGCGTCGCGATCAACTTCCATTGGCTCGGCAGCGGGCCGTCCATTTCGAAGACCTTGAAACCCTTGAGCGAGTTGTAGTGACGCTGCGCCTCCACCTTGTCCGGTTGCTCACTCTTGTCGCTCAGCAGACCGTAGCGGCCAATCTCGAACGACGCGACCAGCACCGGCTTGCCGAGCTTCTTGCTCCACACGATGGTGGCGCCGCCCAGGTAGTCATGCGCATTGTTCGGATCGAAGCGTTCGGTCGGCCCTTTGGGCCCCCACGTGGCGCCCTTTGAAAACACCACTTTGCCATTGGCCGGATCGGTGACGTCCATGATGCGCAGATAGTCGCGGTCATGAATGTAGAGGTAACGGTGCCCATCGAAGTCGGCGATATTGTTCCAGGCGTGGAAGGGCGAACCGACTTGCGGATAGAAGGCCAGCACCTTCACGTCCTTGGTATAGCTCTTTTTGTCCCATGTGGTCATCTCGCCGGGGAAGTGCTGGCCTTGATGCACTTCGGGCGTCGCCTTCGGCCATACGAACTGCCCGGTTGCCGGATCCATGCCGTAATCGACACCGGGCTTGAGCGGAACAGGGCGGCGATCGGGCGTCAGACGTAGCCACGCGGCCAGATAGGGATCCTTGACATTCGGCGTGCCGGGCGTCGCCTGTGTGCCCGACGCCGGCGTCGCCGCGGCCGCCGTCGCGCCAGAAGCCGCACCCGGTTGAGCAGCGTCGCCGCTTGCGCACGCCGCGGCCGAGATGAACGCCAGCATTGCGCCTGTTGCGAGAGATGATTTCAGATTGCTTGTGCGAAGCATGAGCTTCCTCCTTTTTATATTAGAACGCGTGTCGAATACCGAACTGGAAGCCGCTCGGATTCTGTCCACTGTTCGGATAAACCTGGAACGTCACCGGATAAGGCACGGGCACGTCGTGCTGATGTTTGACGTGCGCGAAAGTGGCATACAGGTCGGTCCGTTTCGACAAACCGTAGATGTAGCCGATCACGCCGCCGGTGGCGCTGGAAATGCTGGTGTTGTTGTCGTCGTGGCGATGCACCACGCTCAGGTACACACGGTTGCGTCCGTCGATGTTCCAGCGTGCGCCGATCTGCGCATCCCAACCCTGCGAATTGAACGCGACGTAGGGCGGAAACGCGTAATAGCCGTTGTACGTGTGATAGATCACCGTCGGCTCAAAGCCGCCGAACTTGTAGACGGCGGAGAAATAGTTGTCGCGCGACGAGTGGATCTGCGAGGACCTGAAGATATCCCGCGTGTACTGCAACTCGCTGACGGCGCCGATGAAGATCGGCCCATGCCGGTAGTCGATGCTGGTGCTGAGGAAGCGTCCCGCGCGCGTGCTGTCGCCGACACCGGTGGTCGCCATGATCCGGCCGGTGAAGCCGTAGAAGGTCGGCGTCTTGTACTGGATCGCGTTGTCCACGCGGTACGACGCGTAAAAGAACTCCATGTTGTTGACCATACTGAAGTCCGCTGCCCAGCTCGGATCGGCGTAACCCGCGATCCAGTACGAGGGCGTGAACTGGCGGCCCATCGTGATTTCACCCCAGTCGCCTTTCAGGCCGACGAACGACTGGCGAAATTGCGCGGACTGCACGCCGGTGTTCGCGGAGAACATCGGCTCGATGGTGAACACGGCCTTGTTGCCGCCGCCCAGGTCTTCGACACCGCTCAGGTTGAAGCGCGAGTTGTTCAGGCCGCCGCTCGACATGCGCGTCACGTTGCCGCCAGAACCGGAAGAGATCAGATGTTCGATGTTCAGGTCGACATAGCCGGACAGCCAGATCTTCGACTGGGCATGTGCCCCGGCGCATGCGAGCATCAAGGCGCCTGACACGAGAGTCTTCGTTTTCATTCCATCTCCAAACTAATTGTCGTTCTTTTCGTGTTGTGAAGACGGCTGTCGGCGCGCTCGACAGCCGCGGTTACGGCCTTTCTGTTCGTGTATACACAAACTGGTAAAAATTATACCCACGGCAAAATTTGGATTCCGAGCTTTATTTTTTTATACAAAACAACGTTTTGGTTATAGCGGGTTGACCCGAATGGCATCGCGCGTCAAAACCGATGCCGGATTCCTGCTGCATAAGTCATCGCGGTGCCATAGCCGGAAAGCCGGTCGTAGACGGTGAGCAGGTAGAGGTCGGTGCGTTTGGATAAGAAATAGTCGAGACCCGCGGAGCCCGTATTGCGGCCTGTGACGATGTTTTTCGGCGCGCTGCGTCGCGTGTACGCCCATTCGGCGAGGGCGGTGAGCTGTGAGGTCAGCGGCACAGACAGGCCGGTTTCGAAGGTGTGCGCGCCGACGTCGGTCGAGTCGGTGCGCAGTCCTTGCAATGCGCCATACAGCTTGAAAAGCGAAAAGTCGTACGCGGCGCCGACGATGTACGCGTTCTGTGTCGGCGCCGCGACACCCGCGACCACGCGCGTGCGTTGTACCGTCGCGACAGCGGTGAGCGAACCGCCGGCGTAGAGCGCGGAGAACGCGGCGTTGTAGATCCCGTTCGCGCCCGCGACGCCGCCGGGCGCATACACGGCCGTGGCGGTCAGGCCGTTCAGATTCGGGCTGGTGTACTGAATGCCGTTATTCCAGACGGTATCGCCCGCAATCGCGCCGCCGTAGGGCGCGGTGAATGTCTGCATGACGAGCGGCGAAAACAGGATCGACGCTTGAAACGGATTGGCGACCTGCTCGGCGAGGTAGAGCAGATTGGTGTGCCGGCCGAACGTCACGCGCCCAAACGGCCCGGCGATGCCGACATACGAGTTGCGTCCCCAGAAGGGGTCGGCGGCGGTGCGGCCAAGGCCGCCGTTGGTCGGCTGAAAGAAGCTCTCGAGCACGGCGATCGCGTGATAACCGGCACCCAGTTCTTCGTTGATGCGGATGCCCCAGTACGGCGCCGTTAGCCCGGGGCTCTGTTCGGCGAGTGCGGCGGGTGGTCCGTTGCTGCGTTTGCTGCTGGCGATATCCAGCCCGACGAGCCCATAAAGCGTGACGGACGTCTGCGCCTGCACGGCGCGTGAAGCGATACACCATGCGGCGGCGCAAACGAGCGCGAGCGCGCTTAACGATCGAACGTTCATAGCGAGTCCTTGTGAGCAGTTGGGAACAACGAAAACAGCAAAGACAGCGGGTCGGCGGCGCGGCGGTCCGCCGCGCCGCCGCGTGTCAAACAGTGCGCACTGCGAATTCGACGGGTGTGTGCGTGAAGTGCTGGGTCAGGCTGGCGATCAACGCGTCGCGTTGTGCGATCAGCGAGGCGGGCGAGCGTCCCGCGATATGCGGTGTGACAAGCACATCGGGATGATCGAGCAACTCGAACGGCACCTCCGGTTCGTGCTCGATCACGTCGAGCCCCGCGCCGGCAATCGCGCGCTCCGCCAGCGCGTCGAGCAAGGCCCGCGTGTCGAGTACCGAACCGCGCGAAACATTCACCACGTAGCCGTGCGGCCCGAGCGCGTACAAGACCTCGCGATCGACCAGATGCTTCGTCGCCGGACCGCCGTTGCAGGCGATCACGAGAAAGTCGCTGGCGGCGGCGAGTTCGCTGAGCCGGCCGTAGTAGCGGCCCGGCGCGTCGGCATGTGGCCCGCGCGTGTGATAACCGAGCGTCATGTCGAAGCCCCGCGCGCGCGCCGCGATCAATCTGCCGATGCGGCCCATGCCGACTATCCCGAGCCGCGCGCCCGTCAACGTGGCACGCTCGCCGCGCGAGGTACGCCAGTTGCCGCCGCGCACCGCCTCGGTGAGCGGCGCATAGCCGCGCGCGAGCGCGAGCAGCAGACCGATGGCGTGATCGGCGACGGTTGCCGCATTCGCGCCGGGCGCATGCGTGACCACGATGCCGCGTCGCGCGGCCGCGGCGACATCGACGTTTTCGTAGCCCGCCCCGAACGCGCTGACGATCTCGAGCGCCGGCAGCGCAGCCATCCGCGCGTCGGACAAACCGGTCGAGCCGTTGGTCACGACCGCGCGCACCCTCGTCAGGTCGACGCCGGCGGGCCACGTTTCAGGCCAGCCATCCGGCAGGTAATGCAGCGCGTAAGCGCGCCGCAGCGCATCGAGCGTCGCGTCGGGCAGCGGGATCAGCGCGAGCACATGGGTGGCGCTCATGCGGCCGCTCACGGTTGCGGATCGGCCGATTGCGCGGCCGGTGCCACTTCCTTCACCGCGCCTTTCCAGCCGTTTTCGGTGATGTCGAACACGGTGCCGTCGGGCATGCGGTATTTCACTTCGTAGAACACGTTCGGGTCTTTCTCATGGCGTCCCGTCAGATAGGTGCCGCCCGCCGCGACCACGCGTGCGGCGGTGTCTTCCACGTTATCGACCCACATGCCGAAGTGGATCACGCCGCGCACGTCTTTCAGGCCGCCGTAGCCCGGCACGGTCTCGTCCTTGAAGTTGAGCAGCGCCACGTTCATCGTGCCGTCTGTCATGTAGATGCCGCGCATCGCGTTGCCCGCGCGGCGCATGCCGAATGCCTGCTCGAAGAATTGCGCGGCCGCTTCCGGATCTTCGACCGAAAGCGCGATATGACGGAGCTTGTCCATGTGATGTCCTTGCGTTGTCCTGAAGGTGATTCGCCCGCGGGCGAGGAGAGGGTTGCCGTGACTGTGAATCAAGAGTGTCCGCAACTTCACCAGGTATACTACGTACAACAAATGTATACACAAAATCTTTTAGATATACCAGAATGGTCTTCATGCACCGGCCGGGACGGCCGGGATGAATCGCTGCAATGCATGAGGACCACCGATGCACACCTTGCAGGAACCGTTGGGCAGTCTCTCCGCCGCGCTCAGGCAGCGTTTTGCACAGATCGGGCCGGTGTGGGGGCACGACATCAACCGCCATCGCGATCTGGTGATCGACGCGTATTCGCCGTTGGTGACGGCGGCGCGCGACGCCGGCGAATCGTTCGAGGCCGCGCGCGAACTGGCGTACGGCGGCCACGAGCGGCAGCGCCTGGACGTGTTCGCGTCTGAAGAAACGCGGCGCAAGGGCAATGCCGATGTGGTGTTGTTTGTCCACGGCGGTGCGTTTCTACGCGGCAGCAAGAGCTTCAACGGGCTCATTTACGACAACGTGTCGCGCTGGTTCGCCCGGCAAGGCTGTGTCGCGCTGAATGTGGAATACCGGCTTGCGCCGGAGGCGCCGTATCCCGCGGGCGCCGATGATGTGGCCGCTGCGTTGGCCTGGGCGCAAAGACACGTGGGCGAATTCGGCGGCAATCCGCAAAGGGTCTTTCTGGTCGGCCACTCGGCGGGCGGCGCGCATGTCGCCACGTATCTGTGCGACCCGCTCTTCAGCGAATTGCGCGACAGCATGCCGCGCGTGGCGGGCGCCGTGCTGATCAGCGCGCGGCTCGTCGCCGACGTGCATGCCGACAATCCCAATGCCGCCGGCGTGCGGGCCTATTTCGGCGCCGACCCAACACGCTACGCCGCACGTTCGCCGCTGACTCACGCGGCGCATTTCGACACGCCACTCATGGTGGTCGTCGCCGAATACGAAAACCCTTATCTGGATGCTTATGGCGCGGCGTTCTTCGAACGCGTGCTGACGGCGCGCCGCAGTGCCGGCGAAGCAGCCGCGCAACGCGCACCACGTTTCGTGCAGATGCTGCGGCACAACCATACCTCGGTGGTCGCGCATTTCGATTCGGGCGAGACGCTGTTAGGCGACGCCATGCTCGATTTTTTCGGCGCGTGAGCGCGCCGGTTCAGGCGCTTTCGTTCGCATCCCATATCAAGGAGTTTCGTATGGTCGCCCACAGGCCCCCCGCTTTTGCGACACCGCGCGTGTTCGCACCGGTTATCACGCCGTTCACCAAAGACTTGCGCATCGACGCGCCGCGTTTCGTCGCGTTCTGCCGCTGGCTGGTCGGGCAGGGCGCGGGCCTCGCGCTATTCGGCACCAATAGCGAGGCCAACTCGCTGGGTCTGACCGAGCGTCATGCATTGCTGGATGACGTGATCAAGGCCGGCGTCGATCCCGCACACCTGTTGCCGGGCACGGGCTCGTGCGCGCTGCCCGACGCGATCGCGTTGACGCGTCATGCATGCGAGGCCGGTTGCGCGGGCGCGCTGATGCTGCCGCCGTTCTTCTACAAGGGCGTCAGCGACGACGGTCTGTTCGCGTACTACTCCGACGTGATCCAGGCAATCGGTTCGGATCAGTTGCGCGTGCTGCTGTATCACATCCCGCAGTTCACCGGCGTGCCGATCACGCACACGCTGATCGAGCGGCTGATCACGGCGTATCCGCGCACGGTGGTGGGCATCAAGGATAGTTCCGGCGACTGGGCCAACACCGAGGCGATGCTGCGCAAGTTTCCCGGCTTCGCGGTGTTTCCCGCGTCCGAGGCGTTGCTCGGCAAGGCGCTGCCGCTCGGCGCCGCCGGCTGCATTTCAGCGACCGCGAATATTCAGCCGCAGGCGATCGCAAGTCTGCTGAACGCGACGACATTGGAAGAACGGGCAGTGTGGGAAGGCAAAGTGGCGACGGTTCGGCTGGCCGTCCAGGCGCAACCGATGATCCCGGCGTTGAAGCATATCGTCGCGCACTTCGCGAACGACGAGTCCTGGACCCGCGTGCGTCCGCCGCTGACGCCGATGAACCCCGCGCAATCGGGCGCGCTCTTGCAACAGCTTCAGGCGTTGGATTTTTCGATGCCCGCGATGGCGACACTTGCGACGGTGGCCGCATGAACACGCAGCGCCTACCGGCGCGTGTCGCAACGCCGGCAAACGCCGCGAACTCAGGCGTTCTCGCGCTCCGTGCGCTGGCGCTTGAGCCGGCCGAGCACGACGATCGACAGCCGCGCGGTGTGGTCGCGCATGGCGTTGTACGCGCGTTCCGGTTCGGAGTCGAGGATGGCGGACACGATCTCGCGATGCTCGTCGGTCGCCGCTTCGAAGCGCGACGGCGAAGCCGGCTGCGCGGCGCGAAAGCCCGCCAGGCGCTGACGCTGCACCGCCATGATCTGCGCCAGCGACTTGCTTTGCGCACCCTTGCAGATCAGTTCGTGGAATTCGCGATTGAGTGCGAAGTACTCCGTTTCGTCGCCGCGCGCGATCGCGGCGTTCATTTCGGTCTGCAGTTCTTCGAGCTGCTTCTTCTCGACAAGGCTCATGCGCTGCGCGCTCAAACGGCAGCACAGCGCTTCGAGTTCGCACATGGCCTCGAGCATGTCGGCGAGTTCGTCGATGCTGAACTGCGCGACCACCACGCCTTTGCGCGGTGTCAGCTCGACGAGGCCGCGCGCGGCCAGCTCGCGCAGCGCTTCGCGGATGGGCGTGCGCGACGCGTTGAAGCGCTCGGCGAGCGCTGCTTCTTCGAGCTTCTGGCCCGGTTCGAGCGCGCCGTCGATGATCTCGTCGCACAGCAGGCGGTAAATCTTGGAGGAGAGCGTGGTCATCGTGATGGTCGTGGGTTGAGCGAAACCGTGGGCAGGCGGCCCTCATTATGCGCCAGCGGCCCAACCGCCTCAATCGCCACCGCGCATATCCGGCCTTTGCAAGCTCATGCAGTGTACGCGTGAACGTGTTCGCGCCCCGATAAGTGTATACGAGGATTTTAATAAAAATACACTGATGACTGAATGTATACGATCATGAATGTATACGAATGTATCAGTCCAGTTATTGAGTCCTCGGCAGTCGAAAATTCACCCCTACAGAAAGCGAGGCAAGACGTGACCTGGTTTGGTATCGCAACCTACGAATTGAATGGCCGCAGCGGCATGGGCCTGGCTGTCGGCAGCAAGCTGTACGACGCGCACGCCGCGTTGAATCAGATCGCCCCGGAGGCACCGCTCGCGGATGTCGGCACGCTGATCGCCGGCTGGCAGACGGACGGCGCCGCCGCTGTCGAACGGCTCGAACGGGCGGCGCGCGTGATCGAGGCGGGCACGCTGGAGATTGCCGCGCTGCAAGGGCATGCGCTATGCGTGCCGTTCCAGCCGCGGCGTATCTTTGCGGCCGCTTCGAACTATTACGAGCAC
>Ga0209759_1000158_pt1 | contig 116493 bp, 98 predicted proteins | sample AraplaCL_Col_mMS_FD_184261 | JGI IMG/M metagenome (GOLD analysis project Ga0209759, IMG submission 184261) | Arabidopsis root microbial communities from the University of North Carolina, USA - plate scrape CL_Col_mMS (SPAdes) (version 2) | ecosystem: Host-associated > Plants > Roots >...
ACCCGATGCTAACCGCAAGGAATCGGTCCTTGCATTAAGAGGAATGAATGGCGAGTAACAACGTAGCCCAATTTGCCGCGGAACTGAAAATGCCTGCAGGCGTGCTGCTCGAGCAGCTGCAGGCGGCAGGCGTCACAAAAGCGAGCGAAGCCGACTCCTTGTCCGAAACGGACAAGGCGCGTCTGCTCGACCACTTGCGCAAGTCTCACGGCTCGACTGATGCAGACAAGCGCAAGATCACGCTGACGAAACGGCATACGTCGGAGATCAAGCAGTCCGATGCGACGGGCAAAGCTCGCACCATTCAGGTCGAGGTGCGCAAGAAGCGCACTTTCGTCCGCCGCGACGAAACCTCCGCTGATGGCGGAGATGCATCGAATCATGTGGCCGAAGCCGCCGAAGTTGACGATCTGGAACTTCAGCGTCGTGAAGAAGAGGCGCGTCACGCAGCCGAGTTGCTCGAGCAGCAGGCTCAGGAACTGAAGGCGCGTCAGGAGCAGCTCGAACGCGAAGAGGCTGAGCGCCAGGCACGCGAGCAGGCTGCGGAAGCCGAGCGCCGTCGCGCCGAAGAAGAGGCAGCGAAGAAGCGCGCAGCGGCTGCGGCCGAGGCGGCAGCTCGCGAGAAGGCGCAGCCGGCACCGCAAGTTGCGAAGGTCCAAACGGCGCCTGCCAAACCGGCGGAGCCGGTCGTCGCGAAAGACACCGAGCAGGACGACGAGCGAGCCGCTGCGGAGCGCGCCGCGCAACGCGAAGCCGCCAAGAAGGCGGAAGATGCAGCACGTCAAGCTGCGGAAAAGGCGCGTGCCGAACAGGAAGAAATCGCCAAGCGCCGCGCGGCGGCCGAAGCCGAAGCGCGCGCGATTCGCGAAATGATGAACACGCCGCGCAAGGCGCAGGTCAAGGCGCCGGAACCGGCACCGAAGCCCGCAGAGCCGGCCAAGGCTGCTGAAGCCAAGGGCACGCTGCACAAGCCGGCGCGTCCGGCTGGCGAAGCGCCGGCACGTCCGGCTGCCAGGAAGCCGGCTGCCGCGGCTCCGGCCGCCACGACCACGCCGTCCGTTGGCGACAAGAAGAAGCCGGGCGGCAAGGGCGGCTGGCAGGACGACGCAGCCAAGCGCCGTGGAATCAAGACGCGCGGCGATACGAGCGGCGGCGTTGACCGCGGCTGGCGCGGCGGCCCGAAGGGTCGCGGCAAGCATCAGGACCAGAACACTACGTTCCAGGCGCCGACCGAACCGATCGTGCGTGAAGTGCACGTGCCGGAAACCATCACCGTGGCCGATCTGGCGCACAAGATGGCAGTGAAGGCGTCTGAAGTCATCAAGTCGATGATGAAGCTCGGCCAGATGGTCACCATCAACCAGATGCTGGACCAGGAAACGGCGATGATCATCGTCGAAGAACTGGGCCATCACGCGGTTGCGGCCAAGCTGGACGATCCGGAAGCCATGCTGGTCGAAGGCGAAGTGTCGGATGCGGAAGCATTGCCGCGTCCGCCGGTCGTCACGGTCATGGGTCACGTCGACCACGGCAAGACCTCGCTGCTCGACTACATCCGCCGCGCGAAGGTTGCAGCGGGCGAAGCCGGCGGCATTACGCAGCACATCGGCGCTTACCACGTCGAAACGCCGCGTGGCGTGATCACGTTCCTCGACACGCCGGGCCACGAGGCCTTTACGGCCATGCGTGCCCGCGGTGCGAAGGCAACGGACATCGTCATTCTGGTGGTCGCCGCCGACGACGGCGTGATGCCGCAAACGAAGGAAGCGATCGCTCACGCGAAGGCAGGCGGCGTGCCGCTCGTCGTCGCGATCAACAAGATCGACAAGCCGGATGCGAATCCGGACCGCGTCAAGCAGGAACTCGTCGCAGAAGGCGTCGTGCCGGAAGAATACGGTGGCGATTCGCCGTTCGTGTCGGTGTCGGCCAAGACCGGCGCGGGCATCGACGACCTGCTGGAAAATGTGTTGCTCCAGGCCGAAGTGCTGGAACTGAAGGCACCGGTCGAAGCCCCGGCCAAGGGTCTGGTTATCGAAGCGAAGCTCGACAAGGGTAAGGGTCCTGTTGCAACGATCCTCGTCCAGTCGGGTACGTTGAACCGCGGTGACGTGGTGCTGGCAGGTAGCGCTTACGGTCGTGTGCGAGCCATGCTCGACGAAACCGGCAAGCCGACCAAGTCCGCCGGTCCGTCAATCCCGGTCGAAATCCAGGGTCTGTCGGAAGTCCCGCAGGCGGGCGAAGAAGTCATCGTCATGCCGGACGACCGCAAGGCGCGTGAAGTGGCGCTGTTCCGTCAAGGCAAGTTCCGCGACGTCAAGCTGGCCAAGCAGCAGGCCGCGAAGCTCGAGAACATGCTGGAGCAGATGGGCGAAGGCGAAGTGGCGTACATGCCGCTCATCGTCAAGGCCGACGTGCAAGGTTCGCAGGAAGCGTTGGTGCAGTCGCTGCTCAAGCTTTCCACCGACGAAGTGCGCGTGCAGATCGTGCACGGCGCCGTGGGCGGCATCAGCGAGTCCGACGTCAACCTGGCAACGGCTTCGAAGGCGGTTATCATCGGCTTCAACACCCGTGCTGACGCGCAGGCTCGCAAGCTGGCGGAAGCCAACGGTGTCGACATTCGCTACTACAACATCATTTACGACGCAGTGGATGAGGTGAAGGCCGCGATGTCCGGCATGCTGGCTCCGGAGAAGCGCGAAGTCGTCACCGGGACGGTCGAAGTGCGTCAGGTCTTCAAGGTGCCGAAGATCGGCGCGGTGGCCGGCTGTATGGTCACGGACGGCTACGTCAAGCGCTCGTCGTCGGTGCGCGTGTTGCGCAACAACGTCGTCATCTTCACGGGCGAGCTGGATTCGCTCAAGCGTTTCAAGGACGACGTGAAGGAAGTTCGCCAGGGCTTCGAGTGCGGTATGTCGATCAAGAACTTCAACGACATCGTCGAAGGCGACCAGTTCGAAGTCTTCGAGGTCACCGAAGTCGCGCGTACGCTGTAAGTCACGCGGCACGGTTCCAAGGGGCGGAGCGGGCATCAACGCCCACTCCGCCCGTTGTTTTTTGGAGCCGCCGTTTCGCCTGTCCGCGGCCGTCGCGCCGCGCGAATGCCGCAATCTTTCGAGTTTCGCGGCTGCGAACCAATTTTTTGCATCCGCCAAAACGGATCACACAACACCATGCCTAAAAAACGTTCTTCACCCAATCGCAACGTGCAGATCGCCGATCAGATCCAGCGCGATCTGTCGGAATTGCTGCGCGAGGTCAAGGATCCGCGCATCGGCATCGTCACGATTCAGAGCGTCGAACTGACGCCGGACTACGCGCACGCTAAGGTCTATTTCACGACGTTGACGGGCGACCCTCAACAGACGCTCGCGGCGCTCACGCATGCGGCGGGTCATCTGCATAATCAGCTGTTCAAGCGCCTGCATATTCACACGGTGCCGACGCTGCATTTCCATTACGACCAGACGATCGAGCGCGCCGTTGAAATGTCCCGTCTGATTGACGAGGCGAACGCCAATCGCGCGAAAGACGACTAAGCGCAGTCGGCGCACGCATCCCGAGCCGCGCCACGCTGCGTGCGGCAAGGCTTGGGTCGTCAAGGCGCAATATGCTGTTCCGGATTCCATAGAAACCCGTCTTCCCACATGACCGCACCTCAACGCCCCCGCGTGCCGCGCCGCGCGCTCGACGGCGTGCTGCTGCTCGACAAGCCGCTCGGCCTGTCGAGCAACGACGCACTGATTCGCGCGAAGCGCCTCTATCTGGCTAAAAAGGCTGGACATACCGGCACGCTGGATCCGCTCGCGACCGGCCTGCTGCCGCTGTGTTTTGGCGAAGCCACCAAGTTTTCGCAAGATCTGCTCGAGGCCGACAAGACCTACGAGGCCACCATGCGCCTCGGCGTTCGCACCACCACTGGCGACGCCGAAGGGGAGCCGGTCGACACGCGTGCGGTGACGTGCGACGAGGCGGCTGTCCTCGCGGCCCTGCCGGCATTTGTGGGCGAGATTGTTCAGGTTCCGCCGATGTACTCGGCGCTCAAGCGCGACGGCAAGCCGCTCTACGAATACGCGCGGGCCGGGCAGACAGTCGAGCGGGAAGGGCGCCAGGTGACGATTCACTCGCTCGAGTTGCTCGCTTGCGCGCTGCCCGATGTGACGTTCCGCGTCACCTGTAGCAAGGGCACGTATGTGCGTACGCTGGCAGAGGACATCGGAGAGGCGTTGGGTTGTGGGGCTCATCTGGTTGCCCTGCGGCGCACCGGCGTCGGCGCGCTGACGCTTGAGCATGCGGTGACGCTCGACGCGCTTTCGGATGCAACGGAAAGCGAGCGTGACGCGTGGCTGCAGCCGGTCGACGCCTTGCTGTCGACGTTCCCCTCGGTGTATCTGGACGAAGACGCGACGCGGCGCTTTTTGCACGGTCAACGGCTGAAGCTGTCCGAACTGAGTCTGAGCAGTGAAGCGGCGAATGCGCAGCGCGTGAGGGTCTACGCCGCGCAAGGGCGTCTGCTGGGCGTCGCAAAACAGGGTGAGGGCGTGCTCGCGCCTGAACGCCTCGTCGTGACGACGGCGAACTAGTCCCGCCACGCAAACCGAAAGCGCGTCAGATACGCGTTCCGGCACGCAACTCAATCGAGCTGATTGCGCCGCTGCAGTGAAAAAGGCGGGACCGTTATAAAGCGGCCCCGCCTTTTTTGCATCTCGTCGTTCAGGGAATGAAACGCGAGATCAATGCGCCGCCGCGGCAGCGGCACCGGCGTCGCCGCCGGCCTTCTCCGGTTTCGTGACCCAGATCAGCGCAATCAGCGCCACGAAAATACCGGCGGAAATGAAGAAGATGTCGTTCACGCCGAGTTGTGCGGCCTGTTGCGTGGCCATCGAATTGAATAATCCATATGCTTGCGGCTGACTGAAACCCGCAGCGCCCATCTGGCGGATCGACTCGTCGAACACCGGGTTGTAGGCGTTGGCGCGCTCGGTCAATTGCGCGTGATGCATGATCGTCCGATGGTCCCAAGCCGTCTGGAAAATCGACGTGCCAATGCCGCCGCACATAATCCGCACGAAGTTCGACAAACCCGATGCCGCCGGTATGCGATTACCCGGCAAACCGGACAATGTGATCGAAACCAGCGGAATAAAGAAGCCGGCCATGCCGATGCCTTGAATCAGCGTGGGCAGTAGCAGCGAGTAGGTATCCACGCCAGTCGTATAACGCGAGCGTATCCAGAAGCACAGCGCAAATACGAGAAACGACAACGTCGCGATATAACGCGGATCGGTGCGCGGCAGGACCTTGCCTGTGATCGGCGACAGCAGCACGGCGAAGAGACCAACCGGCGCCATGACGAGACCGGCCTCGGTAGCCGTGTAGCCGATATCGGTTTGCAGCCACAGCGGCAGCAGAACCAGATTGCCGAAGTAGAGCCCGTAGCCGACCGACAGCGCTATGGTGCCGCCCGTGAAGTTTCGTTTGCTGAAGAGCGACAGGTCGACCACCGGATGCTCGGCCGTCAGTTCCCACACAATGAAGAACGCAAGCGCGATTACCGCGACCAGCGTCAACACGACGATAGTCGTAGACGAAAACCAGTCGAGGTCCTTGCCCTTGTCGAGCATGACCTGCAACGAGCCGACCCAGACGATCAGCAGGCCGAGACCGACACCGTCGATCGGCGCCTTTCTGACGACGGAATCGCGGTTGCGAAAGATCATCCACGTCGCGAGCGCGGCGATCGCGCCGACCGGAATGTTGACGTAGAAAATCCAGGGCCACGAGATGTTGTCCGAAATCCAGCCACCAAGGATAGGGCCGGCGACCGGCGCGATCAGCGTGGTCATCGCCCACATCGATAACGCCATCGGCGCCTTGGCGCGCGGATAACTCGCGAGCAGCAGCGTTTGCGACAGCGGAATCATCGGGCCGGCCACTGCGCCTTGCAGCACGCGCGAGGCGAGCAGGAAGGGCAGAGTCGGCGCGAGGCCGCACATCCATGACGAAATCACGAACAGCACGATCGACGCCATGAACAGGCGCACCTGGCCGATGCGGTCGGTGAGCCAGCCCGTGAGCGGCACGGAGATCGCGTTGGCGACCGCGAACGACGTGATCACCCACGTGCCCTGATCGGCCGACACGCCGAGGTCGCCTGATATCGACGGAATCGAAACGTTCGCGATCGACGTGTCGAGCACGTTCATGAAAACGGCGAGCGACACCGCGATGGTGCCGATCACCAGTTGCGCGCCCTCGAGCGGCGGGTGAGGGGCTTGCGCCTGAGCCTGAGCCATTCAGAAAGCCTTGTATGAGTCGCCGCGCGGCTTACATCAGTTTTGCAGATGCGGGCTTGCTGGATCCGGACTGCGCGGCTTTATGCGTGCCTGCATTCGGACCGGCGTTTTCCGCGATGATGCGAGCAATTTCCGCGTCGGCTTCGTCGCCATATTTAGCAAACACGTCCGTCTGATAGACGGTGTTCTGTGCGTTGCCCAACTGGCCGCCGTTCTCGTCCTTGATGCTCACGTCGGCTTGCATCGACAGGCCGATACGCAGCGGATGCTTTTCCAGTTCCTGCGGATCGAGCGCGATTCGCACCGGCAGACGCTGCACCACCTTGATCCAGTTGCCGGTGGCGTTCTGCGCGGGCAGCAGCGAGAACGCCGAACCCGTGCCCGCCGAGAAACCCACCACCTTGCCGTGATAGACGACCGACGAACCGTAGACGTCGGCCGTCAGTTCGACCGGCTGGCCGATGCGCATGTGCTTGAGCTGCACTTCCTTGAAGTTGGCGTCGACCCAGACGGCGCCGAGCGGCACGATGGCCATGAGCGGCGTGCCCGGCGAGACGCGCTGTCCGACCTGGACCGAGCGTTTCGCGACATAGCCGGTGACCGGTGCCGGCAGCGTGTTGCGCGCATTGTTCAGATACGCGTCGCGGACCTTCGCGGCGGAGGCCTGCACGTTCGGGTGATTCGCGATCGTGGTGTTGGCGGTCAGCGCGCGGTTCGATGCCAGTTGCTGCTGAGCGGCTTCGACGGCGGCTTGCGCGCTCTTGACGGCGTCACGTGCGTGCGAAATTTCTTCCTGCGACACCGCGCCGGTTTGCGCAACCGTCAGACGGCGCTTCAAGTCGTCCTGAGCGCGCGAGAGGTCGGACTGGCGCTGTGCAACTTGCGCCTGGTACTGGTTGTCGTCGGCGAAGAGACCGCGCACCTGGCGCACCGTCTGCGCAAGATTCGCTTCTGCCTGATCGAGCGCGACGCGGGCGTCGGCCGGATCCAGCACGACGACCGGGTCGCCGGCCTTGACCGTTTGCGTATCGTCGGCGTTCACCGCGACCACGGTGCCCGTGACTTGCGGCGTGATCTGCACGACATTGCCGTTCACGTACGCGTCGTCGGTGTCTTCGTGAAAGCGCGCCACGAGGAAATAGTACAGACCATAGGCGATCGCGGCGATCAGGATCACGATGACGAGCAGCGTCATCATGCGCTTGCGTTTGCCGCTGTTCGCCGGTTGTGCCGGTTTGTTCGGCTGTGCCGGTTGGTTGTTAGCCGCGGGCTGTTGGGGGGTGCTCATTGATGTGCTCCGGGTTCTCTCAAACGTCGTCGTTTATTCGGATGTTCGTGTGTGGTCTGTTGCGGTCGATACAGTTGCGTGACGGCGCGATCAGTTCATGTCAGTTCACAGCGGCGGTCGCAGCCGGGGCGGATGACACGCCCGCCGCGGACGTGGAGACCGGTGCCGCCGAGCTCGATGCTGCTGCGGCCGATGCCGGCGCGTCAGTCGGCACGACCAGGCCTGTCTGCGTCGCGTCGAAACCGCCGCCCAGCGCCTTGACGAGCCCGATCTGCATGTCACGGCGACGCATCTTGAGCGTGGTAACCGTCTGTTCGGCGGAAAGGCGGTTCTGGTCGGCGGTCAACACCTGCAGTTGCGGAGACAGGCCGGCCTTGTAGCGGATCACGGCCAGTTCGTATGCCTTCGTCGATGCGTCAAGTGCGCGTTGAGCGTCGCCCGCTTGCTGGTCGATCGAGCGGATCGACGACACCTGCGTCGCGACATCCGACAACGCATTGATCAGCGTCTGGTTGTAGTTCGCCACGTTCAGCTCGAAATCCGCATAACGGCCCTTCAATTGCGAGCGCAGCGCGCCTGCGTCGAAGATCGGCAGGTGAATCGCCGGACCGAACTGGATCTGGCGGCTGCCGGCTGTCAGGAATCGGCCCCAGCCGAACGCGTCGAAGCCGAAGCCGGCTGCGAGGTTCACGTCCGGAAAGAATTCCGCCTTCGCTTCCTTGACGTCATGCATCGCCGCTTCGACTTGCCAGCGCGCGGCGACAATATCCGCGCGACGCGCGACCAGATCGGCCGGCAGATTGTCCGGCAGCGCGACTGTATTGCCGACGCCGAGCGCAGGCTGTGCAATTTGCAGGCCGCGATCCGGGCCCTTGCCGAGCAGCGCGCCCAATTGATAACGCACCACGGTGATCTGGCCGTCCAGATCGCTCAGGCTCGCCTGGCTCGACGCGATATTGCCCGTCGCGGTCTGACGCTCGACGTTCGTATCGAGACCGGCCGCAACGCGACCGTTCGTAATGCGGCCGATATCCTGGCGGTTGGCGATTTCGCGTGCGGCGATGTCGCGCAGCGCATAGAGCTGGGCAAGCTGGTTATACGTGCTCGCCACGGACGCCGCGAGCGTCACGCGCGCCTGCTGCATGTCGGCCTCGGCCGCTTTTTCCTGCGACACAGCCTGGCCGAGGCGCTGACGGTTCTTGCCCCACAGGTCGAGATCCCACGAAGCGCTCGCGAGCACGTTGTTCTCGCTATACCAGGTGCCGCCGTACGGAGGCGGGTAGAGCGCGTTGCCCGAGAACAGTTCGCGTGTCCACGAATAGCTGCCGTTGACTTTCGGGTAAAGCGCCGAGCGCGAGGTTTCGATGTACGACGATGCCTTTGCGAGACGCGCCTGCGCCTGCGCGATTGACGGGCTGCCTTCCAGCGCTTCGGCAATCAGCTTGGGCAACTGCGGATCGCCGAACTGGTTGGCCCAGTCGAGCGACGGCCACTGGCCGCTCTGGCCCGCGAGGCTCTGGGTGGACTCATATTGCGCCGGCGACGAAATCTGCTTGTCGCTTTTGACACCGAAGTAGTTCGCGCACCCAGTGAGGGCGAGCGCTGCCACCGCGGCGGCGACAGCGGCCCGGCTCGAAAACGCGGGCGCGGACAGGGAAAGGGATTTCATCGCTCGACTCTTTGAGTGGAATGTAATGATGGACGCTGCAAGCAATTTCTTACGATTTGCTGTCGTAATTGCTTGCCGCATCACGGGTCAGTCCCGTTTGTTCGCCAGAATTGAGCAGCACGCGACGCAGCATGCTCTTCAGAAAGCCCACTTCTTCCGGGGTGAAGCCGGAGAGCAGGTCATCCAGTACACCGTTGAAGATCTTCGGCATTTTGGCCGCGATCGCATGCCCTTCCGGCGTGAGTGCCAGACGCACGACGCGCCGGTCTTCGTTGCTGCGCACCCGCGTGAGCAGGCCGCGCTTTTCGAGGCGATCGATCAGGCGCGTGACGGCGCTTGCGTCAATGCCGTATTCGCGCGCGAGTTCGGCCGCCAGCAGGCATTTCCCGCTCGCCACCATGAACAGGATGCTGCCTTGCTGACTGGTGATGCCAAGCTCCGCCATGCTGCGCTGGGTAACCAGGTTCGACATGGTCGATTTCACGCGCGACAGCAGATAGCCGACACTTTCGCCTAGCTGGTATTCGCTGATCTCAGGCGCTGGGGTAGTGGACGGCTCCGTCATGATTCTCGTGCGAATGCAATGGTTGACTAGGCACAATTATAAGAGTCGGATGATTGACGCGGCAAGCGTTATTACAGCTTAGGCAAGGAAATATCCGCGCTCAAGCAAGAATCGGCGCGTTTTCGCGTAGGGCTAAGGACGATTGGACGTCAGATTTACTCATGCGGGAGTCGGTGCCGCAGCGCTTCCTATCAGGGAATACCAGAAAGCGTCATTGGTGCGTGCTATAATGTTGGGTTCCCAAAAGTGCGCATTGGGCTTGTCGTGGTTTTTATCCTCACATTGCTCTCATACAAAGAGCGAAGCGGCATGAGCAAGCGGCGCACTCAACTGTCTCCAGGTTTCCTATGACCCGCGCCCTACGCAACATCGCCATCATTGCCCACGTCGACCACGGCAAGACTACGCTCGTCGACCAGCTCCTCCGCCAGACCGCCACGTTCCGTGACAACCAGCAGGTTGCCGAGCGTGTGATGGACTCGAACGACATCGAAAAAGAACGTGGCATCACGATTCTTTCGAAGAACTGCGCGGTCGAATATGAGGGCACGCACATCAACATCGTCGACACCCCGGGCCACGCGGACTTCGGCGGTGAAGTGGAGCGCGTGCTGTCCATGGTCGACTCGGTGCTGCTGCTGGTGGACGCCGTCGAAGGCCCGATGCCGCAAACCCGCTTCGTGACCAAGAAGGCACTGGCGCTCGGTCTGAAGCCGATCGTCGTGATCAACAAGGTGGACCGTCCGGGCGCGCGCATCGACTGGGTGATCAACCAGACGTTCGACCTGTTCGACAAGCTGGGCGCGACCGACGAACAGCTCGACTTCCCGATCGTCTATGCGTCGGGCCTGAACGGCTATGCCGGTCTGACCCCGGACGTGCGTGAGGGCGATATGCGTCCGCTGTTCGAAGCCGTGCTCGAGCACGTGCCGGTTCGCGCGGCCGACCCGGAAGGCCCGCTGCAACTGCAGATCACCTCGCTCGACTACTCGTCGTATGTCGGCCGTATCGGCGTGGGCCGTATCACGCGCGGTCGCATCAAGCCGGGCATGGCGGTTGCCGTGCGTTCGGGTCCCGATGGCGCGATTCTGAACCGCAAGATCAATCAGGTCCTGTCGTTCAAGGGTCTCGAGCGCGTGCAGGTCGAGTCGGCTGAAGCCGGCGACATCGTGCTGATCAACGGTATCGAAGAAATCGGCATTGGCGTGACCATCTGCTCGCCGGAACAGCCGGAAGCGCTGCCCATGATCACCGTCGACGAACCGACGCTGACCATGAACTTCCTCGTCAACTCGTCGCCGCTCGCCGGCCGCGAAGGCAAGTTCGTCACGAGCCGTCAGATTCGTGACCGCCTGATGAAGGAACTGAATCACAACGTCGCGCTGCGCGTCAAAGAAACCGGCGACGAAACCACGTTCGAAGTGGCGGGCCGCGGCGAACTGCACCTGACCATTCTCGTGGAAAACATGCGCCGTGAAGGTTACGAGCTGGCCGTGTCGCGTCCGCGCGTGGTGATGCAGGAAATCGACGGTGTGAAGCACGAGCCGTACGAGAACCTGACCGTCGACATGGAAGACGCGCATCAGGGTGGCGTCATGGAAGAACTGGGCCGCCGCAAAGGCGAAATGCTCGACATGGCGTCGGACGGCCGTGGTCGCACGCGTCTCGAATATCGTATTTCGGCGCGCGGCCTGATCGGCTTCCAGTCGGAATTCCTCACGCTCACGCGCGGTACGGGCCTGATGAGCCACACGTTCGACTCGTATCAGCCGGTCAAGGAAGGCTCGGTTGGCGAGCGCCGCAACGGCGTGCTGATTTCGCAGGACGACGGCGCGGCAGTCGCTTACGCGCTGTGGAAGCTGCAGGACCGCGGCCGTATGTTCGTGTCGCCGGGCGAGCCGCTGTACGAAGGCATGATCATCGGCATTCACAGCCGTGACAACGACCTGGTCGTGAACCCGATCAAGGGCAAGCAACTTACCAACGTCCGTTCATCGGGCACCGACGAAGCAGTGCGCCTCGTGCCGCCGATCCAGATGTCGCTGGAATACGCGGTCGAATTCATCGACGACGACGAACTGGTTGAAGTCACGCCGCAATCCATCCGTCTGCGTAAGCGCTACCTGAAAGAGCACGAGCGCCGCAGCGCGAGCCGCAAGGGCGCGGTAGATTAAGCAGCGCGCAACGGCCTCTGGCCTTCGCTTGAGCTGCTAGTAAAAAGCCACCTTCGGGTGGCTTTTTACATTTCCGGAGCGCATTCGCGTTATTGGAAATTGCCGCTGAAGCCCGTCGCTGAAGGCCCGAGCGGCGATCCGTCTGCTATCTGCGATATCCGTTATGTGATATGCTCCCCGGGTGCAAAGTTTTAGGTCCTTCCAAGCAAGACTTGATTCGCGCAATCCGCTAAACGGTCAGGCCGTGTCGCGGAAGGTTCTGTAACCCGCTATTTCTCGAGAAACTCGAAGAAAGGTGAGCGTAAAAATGATGAAGCAATTCCAGTCGAACTCTTATCTGTTCGGCGGCAATGCTCCGTACGTAGAAGAAATGTACGAAGCATATCTCGACAATCCGGCGTCAGTGCCCGAGAACTGGCGCAGCTATTTCGACGCGTTGCAGAATGTTCCTGCATCGGACGGCAGCAATGCCAACGACGTGGCCCATGGCCCGATCGTCGAATCGTTTGCGCAACGGGCCAAGGCCAATGCCTTCATCCCGCGCACCGCAACCGGCGGCGAAGACCTCGCTACCGCGCGAAAGCAAGTCTATGTGCAGTCCCTCATCGGCGCATATCGCTTCCTCGGCTCGCAATGGGCCAACCTGGATCCTCTGAAGCGCCGCGAACGTCCCGCCATCCCCGAACTCGAACCTGCGTTCTACGACTTCACCGAAGCCGACATGGACCAGGAGTACAGCGCCACGAATCTGTATTTCGGTTTCGAGCGCGCGTCGCTGCGCGAGATCGTCAAGGCGCTGCGCGACACGTATTGCGGCACGATCGGCGCCGAATACATGTACATCAGCGATCCGGAACAGAAGCGCTGGTGGAAGGAAAAGCTGGAGTCGATCCGCTCCACGCCGAATTTCTCGAACGAGAAGAAAAAGCACATCCTGAATCGCCTGACGGCCGCTGAAGGCCTCGAGCGCTTCCTCCATACCAAGTACGTCGGCCAGAAACGCTTCTCGCTGGAAGGCGGCGAAAGCTTCATCGCGTCGATGGACGAAGTCGTGCGTCACGGCGGCGCACGCGGCGTGCAGGAAATCGTCATCGGCATGGCTCACCGTGGCCGTCTGAACGTGCTGGTCAATACGCTCGGCAAGATGCCGGCTGACCTGTTCGCCGAATTCGAAGGCAAGCACGTCGACGACCTGCCGGCCGGCGACGTGAAGTACCACAAGGGTTTCTCGTCGGACGTCTCGACCGAAGGCGGCCCGGTTCACCTGTCGCTCGCGTTCAACCCGTCGCACCTCGAAATCGTCAACCCGGTGGTAGAAGGTTCGGCGAAGGCGCGTATGGACCGTCGCGGCGACGACAGCGGCCTGCAAGTGCTGCCGGTGCAGATCCACGGCGACGCGGCTTTCGCGGGCCAGGGCGTCGTGATGGAAACGCTGAACCTCGCGCAAACGCGCGGTTACGGCACGCACGGCACGTTGCACATCGTCATCAACAACCAGATCGGCTTCACGACGTCGGACCCGCGCGACTCGCGCTCCACGTTGTACTGCTCGGACGTCGTCAAGATGATCGAGGCGCCGGTGCTGCACGTGAACGGCGACGACCCCGAAGCGGTGGTTCTGGCCACGCAACTGGCTATCGACTTCCGGATGCAGTTCCACAAGGACGTCGTGGTCGACATCGTCTGCTTCCGTAAGCTGGGTCACAACGAGCAGGACACGCCGGCTGTCACGCAGCCGCTGATGTACAAGACCATCGCGAAGCATCCGGGCACGCGCGCGTTGTACGCCGAGAAGCTGGTGCAACAAGGCGTGATCACGGCCGAAGAAGGCGAGGAATTCGTCAAGGCCTACCGCAAGGCGATGGACGAAGGCCATCACACGGTCGACCCGGTGCTCTCGAACTACAAGAGCAAGTACGCGGTGGACTGGGTGCCGTTCCTGAACCGCAAGTGGACCGACGCGGCCGACACGGCCGTGCCGCTCGCGGAACTGAAGCGCCTCGCTGAGCGCATCACCACCGTCCCGGAAAACTTCAAGGTTCACCCGCTCGTCGAGCGCGTTCTGAACGACCGTCGCGCAATGGGCCGTGGCGAAGCGAAGCTCGACTGGGGTATGGGCGAGCACCTCGCGTTCGCGTCGCTGGTCGCCTCCGGCTATGCCGTGCGCCTGACCGGCCAGGATTCGGGCCGCGGCACGTTCACGCACCGTCACGCGGTGCTGCACGATCAGAACCGCGAGCGCTGGAACGACGGCACTTACGTGCCGCTGCAGAACATCGCCGAAGGTCAGGCGAAGTTCACGGTGATCGACTCGGTGCTGTCGGAAGAAGCGGTGCTCGGCTTCGAATACGGTTACTCCACGGCTGAACCGAACACCTTCGTCGCATGGGAAGCGCAGTTCGGCGACTTCGTGAACGGCGCGCAGGTTGTGATCGACCAGTTCATTTCGTCGGGCGAAGTAAAGTGGGGCCGCGTCTCGGGCCTGACCATGCTGCTGCCGCACGGCTATGAAGGCCAGGGTCCGGAGCACTCGTCGGCGCGTATCGAACGTTTCCTGCAACTGTGCGCAGACCACAACATGCAAGTGGTCCAGCCGACCACGCCGGCGCAGATTTTCCACCTGTTGCGCCGTCAGATGATCCGGCTGTTCCGCAAGCCGCTGATCGTCGCTACGCCGAAGTCGCTGCTGCGTCATAAGGAAGCCGTCTCCGATCTGTCGGAACTGGCGAAGGGTTCGTTCCAGCCGGTGATCGGCGAAGTCGAAGAAACCATCGACGCGAAGAAGGTCAAGCGCGTGCTGGTGTGTTCGGGCCGCGTGTACTACGACCTCGTCGCGCATCGCCGCGAAGCGAAGGCGAACGACGTTGCGATCGTGCGTATCGAACAGCTGTATCCGTTCGCTCACAAGCAGTTCGAAGCGGAGATCAAGAAGTACGACAACGCGACGGAAGTGGTCTGGGTGCAGGACGAGCCGCAGAATCAGGGACCGTGGTTCTACATCGAGCACCATCTGAAGGAAGGCATGAAGGAAGGACAGAAGCTGGCATACAGCGGCCGTCCGGCTTCGGCTTCGCCGGCAGTCGGTTACTACGCGAAGCACTACGAGCAGCAGAAAGCGCTGGTCGAAGGCGCTTTCGGCCGCCTCAAGAGCGCGTCGATCGCTAAATAAAGAGAACAGACGAACCGGGAAAGCGCAGCGCGCTTTCCCGCGCCGCGTTCAGCGACCGCATAAAGGTCCGGACGCGGCAGACATGGTTCGCAGGCGGTCGTCGTTCACCGCGCCGTCACCCGATACGTATTCAGGATATTCATAATGGCTATTGTTGAAGTCAAGGTTCCCCAGCTGTCCGAGTCGGTCTCGGAAGCCACGATGCTGCAGTGGAAGAAAAAGCCCGGCGAGGCTGTTGCTCAGGACGAAATTCTCATCGAAATCGAGACCGACAAGGTCGTGCTCGAAGTGCCGGCACCCTCGGCCGGCGTGCTCGCGCAAGTCATCGCGAACGACGGCGACACCGTCACAGCCGATCAGGTGATCGCCAAGATCGACACCGAAGGCAAGGCTGGCGCCGCTGCGGTCGAAGCCGAAGTGAAGCCGGCTCCGGTCGCCGCTCCGGCACCGGCCGCTGCACCGGCCGCGCAAGCTGCCTCCGTGGCGGGTGCGAACACCGCTGCTTCGCCGGCTGCCGGCAAGCTGATGGCGGAGAAGGGCCTCTCCGCCGGCGACGTCGCAGGCACGGGCCGTGACGGCCGCATCACCAAGGGCGACGTGCTGACGGCAGGTGCACCGGCTGCCAAGGCTGCTGCGCCGGCACCGGCCGCTGCACCGAAGGCTGCGAAGCCGTCACTGCCGGACGTGAAGGCGCCCGCATCGGCCGATCAATGGCTGAAGGACCGCCCGGAACAACGCGTGCCGATGTCGCGTCTGCGCGCGCGTATCGCCGAGCGTCTGCTCGAGTCGCAGCAAACCAACGCGATCCTGACCACGTTCAACGAAGTGAACATGGCGCCGGTGATGGACCTGCGCAACAAGTACAAGGACAAGTTCGAGAAGGAACACGGCGTGAAGCTCGGCTTCATGTCGTTCTTCGTCAAGGCGGCCGTGCATGCGCTGAAGAAGTTCCCGCTCGTGAACGCGTCGATCGACGGTAACGACATCGTCTATCACGGCTATTTCGACATCGGTATCGCGGTCGGTTCGCCGCGCGGTCTCGTCGTGCCGATCCTGCGCAATGCGGATCAGCTGAGCCTCGCCGAAATCGAGAAGAAGATCGCCGAATTCGGTCAGAAGGCGAAGGACGGCAAGCTGTCCATCGAAGAAATGACGGGCGGTACGTTCTCCATCTCGAACGGCGGCGTGTTCGGCTCGATGCTGTCGACGCCGATTATCAACCCGCCGCAGTCCGCGATTCTCGGCGTGCACGCCACGAAGGAACGCGCGGTCGTGGAAAACGGCCAGATCGTGATCCGCCCGATGAACTATCTGGCGCTGTCGTACGACCACCGCATCATCGACGGCCGCGAAGCCGTGCTGTCGCTCGTCGCGATGAAGGATGCGCTGGAAGACCCGGCGCGCCTGCTGCTCGACCTGTAATCACGGGTTCATCGCGGGTTCGCGAGGCGCCGGCTTGCAAAACGCGCAAGCCGGCGCCATTTGAAGAGCTCAGGCAAGCATCACGTCATTTGCATTCCGCAGTACTGGAGCGAGACGCGCCACGAAGCGTGGCCGCGCCGTTCCGTCATCAAAAGGATTGTCATGTCCAAAGAATTTGACGTCGTCGTGATCGGCGCAGGCCCTGGCGGTTATATCGCCGCCATTCGCGCAGCGCAGCTCGGCAAGACCGTCGCATGTATCGAAAAATGGAAGAACCCGGCCGGCGCGCTGAAGCTCGGCGGCACCTGCCTGAACGTGGGTTGCATTCCGTCGAAGGCGCTGCTCGCGTCGTCGGAAGAGTTTGAAAACGCGTCGCATCACCTCGCCGACCACGGCATTTCCGTGGAAAACGTCAAGGTCGACATCTCGAAGATGATGGCCCGCAAAGACGGCATCGTCGAAAAGATGACGAAGGGTATCGAATTCCTGTTCCGCAAGAACAAGATCACGTGGCTCAAGGGCCACGGCAAGTTCACCGGCAAGACGGACGCCGGCGTGCAGATCGAGGTGAGCGGCGAGGGCGAAACTGAAGTGGTCACGGCGAAGAACGTGATCATTGCGACGGGTTCAAAGGCGCGTCATCTGCCGAACATTCCGGTCGACAACAAGATTGTCGCCGACAACGAAGGTGCGCTGTCCTTCGACTCCGCTCCGAAGAAGCTCGCCGTGATCGGCGCTGGCGTGATCGGTCTGGAACTCGGCTCGGTGTGGCGCCGCCTCGGCGCCGAAGTGACCGTGCTGGAAGCGCTGCCGGAATTCCTCGGCGCGGCTGACCAGGCGCTTTCGAAGGAAGCGGCCAAGCAGTTCAAGAAGCAGGGTCTCGACATTCATGTCGGCGTGAAGGTCGGCGAAGTCACGACCACCGCGAACAGCGTCACGATCAACTACACGGACAAGGACGGCAACGCGCAGAAGCTCGAAGCCGACCGCCTGATCGTGTCGATCGGCCGCGTGCCGAACACGGACAACCTCGGTCTTGAAGCGATCGGTCTGAAAACCAACGAGCGCGGCTTCATCGACGTGGACGATCATTGCGCAACGGCCGTGCCGAACGTGTACGCAATCGGCGACGTGGTGCGCGGCCCGATGCTCGCGCACAAGGCCGAAGACGAAGGCGTGCTGGTGGCCGAGATCATCGACGGCCAGAAGCCGCATATCGACTACAACTGTATTCCGTGGGTGATCTACACCGAGCCGGAAATCGCGTGGGTCGGCAAGACCGAGCAGCAGCTGAAGGCGGAAGGCCGCGAGATCAAGTCGGGCCAGTTCCCGTTCATGGCCAACGGCCGCGCGCTCGGCATCAACAAGGCGGATGGTTTTGTCAAGATGATCGCCGACGCGAAGACCGACGAACTGCTCGGCGTGCACATCATCGCGGCAAACGCATCGGATCTGATCGCAGAAGCCGTGGTGGCGATGGAATTCAAGGCGGCGTCGGAAGACATCGGCCGCATCTGCCATCCGCACCCGTCGCTGTCGGAAGTCATGCGCGAAGCGGCGCTCGCCGTGGACAAGCGCGCGCTGAACATGTAATCGCGCACGCCTGACTGAACGCACTGGCAATTCCGGCATCACAAGGCGGGCGGGTTCATTCCCTCCCGCCTTTCTTTTTGCAGCAACACAATGAACGTCACCGAATACTACGAAAAAGAACTGCAGACGCGGGCTTATCAATCGGACCCGGCGCAGCGCGCGGCGGTGGACCGTCTGCAGCGGTGCTACGAGGAGTGGGTCGAGTACAAGTCGCGTCGCTCGAACGCGTTCAAGAAGCTCATCAATCACCCCGATCAGCCGCGCGGCGTCTACATGTGGGGCGGCGTGGGGCGCGGCAAGAGCTTCCTGATGGACAGCTTCTACATGATCGTGCCGGTGCAGCGTAAGACGCGGCTGCATTTCCACGAGTTCATGCGCGAAGTGCATCGCGAGCTCGAGGAACTGAAAGGCCAGGCCGATCCGCTCGACGAACTCGCGCGCCGCGTGGCGAAACGCTACCGGCTCATCTGTTTCGACGAATTCCACGTGTCGGACATTGCCGACGCGATGATTCTGTACCGCCTGCTCGACAAGCTGTTCGAAAATGGCGTGCAGTTCGTGATGACGTCCAACTACGACCCGGACACGCTGTACCCGGACGGCCTGCACCGCGACCGCATGCTGCCGGCCATCGAACTGATCAAGCAGAAGCTCGATGTGATCAACGTCGATGCGGGCATCGACTACCGACAGCGCACGCTCGCGCAAGTGGAGGTCTATCACACGCCGCTCGGCGCGGCCGCCGACAAGGCGCTGCGCGACGCGTTCGCGCGTCTTGCCGCCGTGCCTGACGAGAGCCCGATCCTGCACATCGAAAAGCGCGAGTTGAAGGCGCTGCGCAAGGCCGACGGCGTCGTCTGGTTCGATTTCGCGACCTTGTGCGGTGGTCCGCGTTCGCAGAACGACTACCTCGAACTGGCGAGCCGTTTCCACGCGGTGATCCTCTCCGCCGTCCCGCAGATGTCGGCGCGCATGGCGTCGGAGGCCCGCCGCTTCACATGGCTGATCGACGTGTTTTACGACCACAAGGTGAAGCTGCTGATGTCCGCCGCGGTGCCGCCCGAGCAGCTTTATGTGGACGGCCCGATGGCCAACGAATTCACGCGCACGGTGTCGCGCATCGTCGAGATGCAGAGCAAGGAGTATCTGGACGCGCCGCGCCGGATCGTCGATACGTCGCTGACGTGATAAGGGGGGCGCAGGCCGGTCGCCGCGTGCTTTTGCGATAGGTCGTGGCGTCTTCGGGTAGCGGACTGGCCCGACAGGCGCATTTTCAGGATTCGGATTGCTCCGATGTTCTGGTTTCAGGCGAGTGGCTATCTTTGTCGGGTATCTGACAAAGGAGAAGCCATGAACCCTTACCGCGACATCAATGACGAAGAGTGGCAACGCATCGCGCCGTTGCTGCCCGAACTGCGCCCGCGCTCCGAATTGCGGGGCCGCCCGCTGGCCAACACGCGCTCGGTGCTCAACGGCGTGCTGTGGGTGATGTACAGCGGCGCCACGTGGTCAGCCATGCCACGTAAATACCCGTCGTATCAAACGTGTCATCGCCGGTTCAAGGCGTGGTACCAGTCGGGCGTGTTGAAACGCGTCATGGAGCAGCTCTTCGGCGCCGCGAGCGAGGAACTCTGCTCCATGATGGAAGCCCGCATGCGCACGCATCTGAGCGCGGAACAGAGGGGTGTCGTCGCCGCGGAGAAGGCAGCCGCTCCAGTGGCGCCCGCGGTTTATAGTCCGCCGCCGGCCAAGCCGCTGCCGTCGTCTCCGTTTGCTTTCGCGTCGCCTTTCAAACACGCTGCATGAGGACGCGAATCACGCGGCAGCGCGTAGAAAAAACGGCCGCACGATCGTATCGTCGGCCGTTTCCGTGTTGAGCTCGCAAGCTGCTCAGTGCGGCTAATGCGCATCCGTCATTGCTGGCGGACCCACGTCTGCGAGCGGCCAAGCAGCGCCACGCCAATATATCCACGCACAACCAGTTTGTTCCCCCCGTCTTCCAGGTGCATCTTGCACTTGTAGACCTTGCCGTTTTCCGGGTCGAGAATCTGCCCGTGATCCCAGGCATCGCCGTCCTGCTTCATGTCGTTAATGATGGTCATGCCGAGAATCGGCTGATCCTTGCGCGCATCGGTGCAGGCGGTACAGCGGCGATCCGGCTGGTCATTCGGGCCGAGCCCCTTGATGACCTTGCCGCTCAGCGTGCCGTTGCCGTCCTGGGCGATCTGCACGAGCGCCTTGGGTTGGCCGGTGTGATCGTCGATGGTCTGCCAGGTGCCCACGGGCGTGTCGGCTTGCGCCATCGCGCTGACGGCGCTCGCGAGCAGGACGCCCGCAAGAGCGGTATGTTTCGCTGTACGAAGCGCGGCGGCGCGGGCACGTTGGGTGAACTGCATCATTGTCTTCCTCCTTGATAAAAGACAGCGCGATCGTGGTCGCGCAGCGTTATTGGCAGCGCGTCAGGCGTTTGCCTTGCGTTGCCGCGTGATGCCTTGGGGTTCTCCTTGCGCGCCGCACACGGGGTCCGGTTCGCGGCTCTCGCACGGCCGCTTCATGTGATCGATGCAGAATACGTGAAGTGCGCGAAAAAATGCGCCCGCGGTTTGATAGTGGAACCTCTAATCGGGCGGCGGCACTTCCGGCTCACCTCGTTCAGTTCAACTGATAGGAGAACGTCGCATTGATCCGTGGGCTGCGCGACGCGCTCTCCACCGGGGCATCGCCGACGGCCTTCGCCACGGACAGATCCAGGCTGTAATACTTCGCGTCGCTGATGCGAAAGCCGAACGCAATCGACGCAAGCCGCGACGGCGACGGCGTGCCCGCATGCAGATAGACGCGCGCCATATCGAAGGAAATGTAAGGTGTGAACGTGCGCAAGTACGTGAAGCCGGGCGTGAACGCGCGGTTGATCTCGAACATCGCGCCCCAGCCCGAATCGCCGGACGCTTCGCCCGGTTGGTACCCTTGCGCGAAACGCTGCGCGCCGAAGGCGATCTGCTCGGAGGTCGGCAGCGAAACTGGGCTGTATTGCCCCGTCAGCGAAATAGCCGTACCGATCTTGAACGGCCACTCGTTGGTTTGCGAAAAGCTGGCCCCCGTGCGCACGAAATTTATCGAAGCGGGATTATTGACGCTCGCGCCGGGCACGTTCGAATCGCCCGATTTCGACGCGCCGAGAATGTCGAACGCCTTGGCCACGTTCAGGCTCGCGCGACGCACCTGGCCGGTTTGCACGCTGGTGTAGTCCGCCTGCAACTGCATCACGCGCACCTGCGAGCGCAGCCCGATCTGCACGCCGGTTGGCTGATTGTGATAGCGGTCTTCGTCGTGCGATGCATAGACCGACGCCGTGCCGATCACGCTTTGCGTATTGCTCAAAAGGATCGGATAGGCCAGCGAGCCGCCAATTTTATCGTTGATCACCGTGCGCTCGACATAGGACGGCAAGCCGGGATTGTTGACCGGATTGCCGCGATAGTGCGACGCGTCGAACTTCGAAATGAGGCCGTTGCTGCCGATCGGCACGGTAGCATGCGCGGCGAGATAGGTGACGTTGTCGCGGCCTTTCGGCAGCAGCGCCGAGATGCTCAGTTGCTCGCCGAGCGCGGTCAGGCCATTCTCGGTCGTCGTCAGCAGGCCTTGCACGCCGGGATGGTTGAAGTCGATGCCGGTGCTGACATCGAAGGGTTTGCGTTCGACGTTGAGTTCGAGCGTGGTCGCGCCGTCCGTGTTTTGCGGCGGCGGCACGTTCGCGGCGACTTTCACGCCGGGCAAGAGGCCCAGCACGTTGATGTAGCGCTCGAAGGTCGCGCGCCGCAGCGGCCGGTCCGCGGTGATGTGATCGGCGATCGCGCGAATCTTGTCCTCCGCCGCGCCGGCCTTGCCGGTCACCTTGACGGCGGACACGTAGCCTTCCACCACGGTGACGCGCACGACGCCGCCGTCGAATGTCTGCGCCGGAATGAACGCAAACGACAGCGCGAAGCCGCGCTCCTGGTAGAGCTTCGTGACGCCGTTGGCGACCTCGATCAGATCGCCGATGGTCGTGTCCTTGCCGACGAGCGGCGTGAAGCGCTGGGCGACTTCGTCGAAGGGAAGGGACTTGACGCCTTCGACCTGCACGCGCGACGGCGTCAGATGACGCGCCAGCAGTTCCTGGAGTTGAGGCGCTTGCGGCGCGACCTGCACTGTCACATTCGGGCCCTTGTTGGGCGCCTTGATTTGCGGCAGCGAGTCGAGCGGTGTGCCGCCGAGAGGATTGCCGCCCAACGGATTGCCGCCGGCCACTGCCGGCGGGCGCGATTGCGCGTGCGCCGGCGCTTCTATTGCGCTCGCGACGAACGCCGCAAGCACGAAGGTCCATGTGCTGCCGTACCCGAGTTTCATCGGATTATCCTCGTATGCCGTCTTGTTTTACGTGCGCCTGTCGTGACGCGGCATGGCCTTGCCGCCGACGGCGCCCGCTTATGTATGGCCGGACGGAGGGTGCCGTCCCGTCATGTATTACGTCATGTCCTGCGTGAAGCTTGAATGCAGCGGGCAAGCGCGCGGCGCGCATGGCATCGCCTGCGGGCAGTGAATCGTTCCCGCCAGGTGCGATGCGCGCCGCGTCGATACCATTTATTAAGACTACTTACGGTTTGCCGGCACAAGGCCGCCGAGCAACGTGGTCAGTCCGCTCGCCGGATTGCTGCTCGTCGAACCGCTCGAGGAAGTCGAGCCGGCGGCGCCGCTCAATGTGCCCGTCAGTTGCCCGACGAGCGCGGTAACTGGCGCGAGCGCCTGAGCGCTGCCGCCCGAGCCGCCGGCACTGCCCGCCGCGCCCGCCAGCGCGCCGGTCAGCGATTGCAGCGGCGAAAGCGGCCCGGCCGCGCCGCCCGAACCGCCGGCCGCCGACGTCAGCGAGCCGAGCGGTGCGCTGCTTAGCCCCGAGCCGGCACCGGCGAGCGGGGTGCCGCCGAGCAGCGTCGAGATCGAGCCGAGCGGATCGCCGCCGAGGCCGACACTGGTGAGCGTGCTTTGCAGCGGGCCGAGCGGGTTGCTGTTCGACGGCGCACCGTTGGCGACGCTGAAGGTCGTACTGCCGACGAGGCTCGTGATCAGTCCTGGAATCGGCAGCACGCCGTTCGGACCGTTTGGATTGACGAGGCCGCCCGCGTTCGTCACGGTGTTGCCGAGCGAAGCGACGAGCGCGCCGGCATCGGCGCCTACCGGATTGCCGCTCGCCGAGCCCACCTGTGTGCCCGCCGAACTCAACGCGCCGCCGACCTGAGCGAGCAGCCCGCCGACGGGTGCGCCAAGGCCGGTCTGCGTGCCGACCGCCTGAGTGACGAGACCCGCAGTCGTCACGAGCGGCGTGATCGCCGTGCTGAGCGGCTGCGTGATCTGTTGAACCGGCACGGAGCCGAGTGTATTGCCGAGCGTCGCGCCGCCCGCGTTGAGCGCGGACGCGGTGGTCGACAGCGCGCCGGCCAACGGCGTCGTCACCGGCGACAGCGGCGCGAGATTGCCGCTGCCGAGGCCGTCGACGGCAGTGCTGAGCCCTTGTACGACGCCGCTCGTCGAGCTGACCACCGAGCCGAGTCCGGCCACCGTGGTGCCGACAGGATTCGGCGTTGTACCGATCTGACCGAGGCCGCTGCTGAGCGCATTGGCGACCGAGTTCAGCGTGCTGCTGGTGCCCGATACGGCATTGCCGAGACCTTGCGTGACCTGCGGGCTCAAGCCGGGAATCGTCTGCGCGGCGATCACCGAGCCGAGGTCGCCGGTGGTCTTGGCTGCGCCGGTCACGGCGCCCGAGCTGCCTGTCGTGGTCGTGGTGGTGCCGCCGCTGCCGGTTGATCCGGAGCCGCTCCCGCTACCGGTGCTCGATGTCGGCGGGGAGTTGACGGTGCTGCCGCCGCACGCGGCGACGAGGCCCGCAACGGCCACGGCGATCAGCGGCGTGCGCAGCGACATGAAGGCTGTTGCGGCGGGATGGCGGTCAAGCAGGCGGGGTGTGGACATGTGGGCTCCTCAATGCCTTCCGGCAATCGTGTTTGCTGTGGTGGAGAGCGCCGCCTTTTCGATGCGGGGCGGCGCGCCGTATTCAAAGCGGTATTCAAAGTCGTAAGAAACGCGCATTCGAAGCCGGCCCGAAGGCCGCGCTTGAACATTGCAGCGGGCGTCGCCTGGCGGGCCTGCGCGGATGTTTGTCAGTCGCGGGGGCATCGCGTGAATCTGCGTGGCTCGCGTGAATCGGGTCACGACGCGTGCTCCGTTTTGCGTTCGCTTGGGTGCGCGCGGTTGCGCTTACTTCTTCGACAATCCGCCGAGCAGGCCGCCGACCAGCGAGGTCACAGGCGTGAGCGGATTGCTCGTGGTGGCGTTGCCCGAGCTGCCCGTGAGGGACACGCCGGTCGGCGCGCCGCTCGTGGTGCCCGAGGTGCCCGAGATTGGCGCGGCCGTCGGCGGCGTCACGCTGCCGATTGCGCCGGTGACCGTCGACAGCAAGCCCGTGACGGGCGCAAGCGGGCCGCTGCTGCCGCCCGCCGCGCCGCTGAGTCCGCTCGTCACGCTCGACAGCACGCCGGTGACAGGGGCGAGGGAGCCGCCGCTGGTACCGCCCGTCAGGCCGCCCAACGCAGCCGTCACTGGCGCGAGCGGCCCGCTGCCCGTGCCGCCATTAAGGCCACTCAGCACGCCCGTCACCGGCGCGAGCGGTCCAGTGCCCGTGCCGCCCGTGAGTCCGCCTAACGCGCTCGTCAGCGGCGCGAGCGGATTGCCGCCGGTGCCGCCCGTCACTAGCCCGCCAGCCGAGGCGAGCGTCGTGCCCGTGTCCGTCACGGTGCGGCCGAGTGCGGTGGTGACAGGATTGCCGCCCGTCGCAGCCAGCAGCGTGCCGCCTTGCGCGAGTCCGCCGCCGAGCGTCGACAGCAGCGTGTTGACCGGCGCACCGAGGCCTGTGGTGCCGCCGACTGTCTGCGTGGTCGATGCGACCATCGACGTGATCGGCGTGATCGCGGTGCTCAGTGTCTGCGTGACCTGTTGAACCGGGCCCGTCGAAAGCGCCGTGCCGAGCACGCTGCCGCCATTGGAAACTGCGCCGCCGACCGTGGTGACGGCGCCGCCGAGCGGCGTCGTGATCGCGGACAACGGGGCGAGCGGCCCGCTGCCGAGGCTGGTCACGAGGCTGCCCGTATCCGCGACCGCGCCGCCCACATGCCCGACGACGCCGCCAAGGCTCGACACAGTCGTTCCCACGGGATTGCCGCCCGTGCCGAGCTGGCCGAGGCCCTGCGTGACGCCGCTGCCGAGCGTCGATACCGCTGCGCCGACTTGCTGCACGACACCGCCCGCAGCCTGGGTGGTCTGCGGGCTTACACCCGGCAGCGTCTGCGAGCCGATCGTGGTGCCGACGCTCGAGACCGTCGAGCCGCCGTCGCCGATCACGCCGCCCGTATTGCCCGCGACCGTGCCGACCGCATTCGCGACCGGAGTCGTGGTCGGGTCGCTGCCGGGGTCCGTGTGCGTATCCGGATTGGTGTTCGTGTTGGTGGTGTCCGTATTCGACTTGCTGCCGGAGCCGGCTGAGCCCATTGAGCCGCTGCCGCTTGCCGTCGACAGCGTGCCGCCCGCCGAGCCGCTGCCTTTGCTGCCGGTGCCCGAGCTGAGACTTCCCGAGCCTCCGCAGGCGCCGAGGGAAAGCAGCGCTGCGACGCCCGCGGCGATCAGCGTGGTGCGCAACGTGAGGCTGGCCGTCTTCCCGTTGTGTGTGGTGTGGGTGGTGCTCGTGGTGTTGGTCGTTTGAATATGCATGTCGCCCTCGCATCGCATGTGTTGTGTGGTGCTGCTGCGGACTATCTCTGCAGGACCCATGCCATTTCGACTGAGCAATAGCGACGATTTTCGAATGTGTGCCGCAAGACCTTATCGAATAAGGCGTTGCTGAATTTGATGGAGTAGACGCTAAATCAGAAACCGGTCGAAAGAAATGCGCGGCGGCGTATCGGCGCAGGCTGCGTAACGTAACGACCCTTGCTCGCCGTTACGGATTTCGCCGTAACGCGAGCGCGCGCGGGGCGGGGCACCGCTTGAAACGTCGGGTTCAAACAAATAATTAGTGCAACGATTCAAAGTTATGGTTAATACTATGTGCTGCAACGCACGAACAACCGTTAACCTATGTGCATGAGAACAAACAGACGGGCAGGCATGTCCGCGGGCAAAGGACAATTGCTTAAATAAGATTGTTCGGCTATAAAACGCGAAAGTCGCGCGGATACACGAGGAGGTGGGTTATCGAACAGACAGCTCATACGCATCCGTTTTAGCAAGGCCGGCCGCAATCCGAAGGCCATGGCGACGCAGCAGGCCGCACCGGGAAGGAGACCAGCGGTGCCGCGCGCAGCACGTCGCCGCCGGGGCGGCATATATAGAAAGACGAATAAATCAAAGATCGAGGGTAGGAATGAAAAAGTTCGCCGCAAGCTTCCTGAGAGATAACCGGGGCGTGACAGCGCTCGAATATGGCCTGATCGCGGGCCTGATCGTTGTCGTTATCGGCTCGACCGTGCAGGGTCTCGGTACGCAGCTCAATACCGCATTCCAGACGGTCGCTGCGCTTTTGCCCGCTATTAAATAGAAGTTGGTGCGGGTCTGGGTGAGTAAGGCGTAAGGCGCTGTTAATCTGCCGGCTTACGGTTTTATTTGCTGTCGAGACCTTTGCCTGATAGGCGCACCCGGATTGCGATTGCGGTCCGGGTGAATTTACGCGCCTGTCGAGTCCAATATGCAAGTATCGTCCGTACTTCTTTTATTCATGCTCTGGTGTGCGTGTGTCGCTATTAGCGATTACCGCAGCCGGCGTATTTCCAATGCACTTGTCATTACGGGTTTGATAGCGGCGTTTTTGTGTGCCTTATTAGACATGGGTCCATTCGGCTTATCCGCGGCTCAGGCGGCCGCGGGTGCAGCCGTCGGCCTTGTCGCGCTGCTGCCGTTCTTCGCCTTCGGCGTGATGGGTGCTGCGGACGTCAAGGTATTCGCGGTGCTCGGCGCCTGGTGCGGCATGCACGCGCTGATCGGGTTGTGGGCGGTGGCAAGCGTCGTCGCGGGGCTGCATGCGCTGTGCGTGCTCGTCGCGACGCGCACGCCCGTGGCCGCCTTGCTTGCACGCCGGGCGCCGACTTTCGAACTCGCCGGCCGGCGCGCGACGCCGTTCGCCGCGTGTCTCACCGTGCCGTTGCTGGTCTGGCTGGCCGTACAGATCGCCGCGCGGGTCCTTGCCGGAGGCGCCCGATGACCACGCCCCGGCAACCTGCGAGCAACAAGCCGCACACGAGCCCTCACGCACGGAGCCGGCCTTTCCGGCGCGCCCGGCGCACTCAGCGCACTCAGCGCACTCAGCGCGGCGCCACTGCGATCGAGTTCGCGCTCGTGTTCCCGCTCTTCTTCTGCGTGTTCTATGCGATCGTGACCTTCAGTCTGATCTTCGTCGCGCAGCAAAGCCTCACGCTGGCAAGCGAGGAAGGCGCGCGCGCCGCGCTCAACTATCAGAAAGCGAGCGACGTCACCGCCGCGATCAACCTGCGCGCCGCGGCCGCGTGCACCACCGCAACCAGCATGGTCGCGCAATTGATCAGCACCGCGGCATGTCAGACGGTGCCCGCCGCGTGCAGCTATCAGCCCGCCATGACCTGCCTTGCAGTGACCCTGACCTACGACTACGCGGCGCATCCGCTGATTCCGAACCTGCCTTTGCTCGGCCTCGTGCTGCCCGACAACCTGACCAGTACCGCCACGGTGCAACTCAATCCGGTGAACATACTGTGACTTACGCACACGCTTCTGTGCCGTCAAGCGGCGCTTTTTCAACCGCGCCTCGCGGCCGCGCCGCCGCATGCGATTCGCGGGGCGGGCCGTCATGCTGAAGCTCACCCGCATCGCTGCCGGCGCACTCATCGGCCTTGCGCTGTTGCTCGGCCTCTTTGCCGTGACGCTCTTGCGCCGGCCGGCGCCCGCGTCCGTCGCGTCCGTCAGGCAAACGGTGTTTCCGGTGGTCGTCGCGACGCGCGTGCTGCCGGCAGGCAAGCCGATCGCCGCCGACGCGCTGCGCGTACAGCCGCTGCCGATCAACCCGAACGGCGCGTTCGCCGACCCGTCGCTTGTCGCCGGGCGCGTGCCGGCCGCCGACATCGGCGCCGAGGCTCCCGTGCTCGAAGAACAACTGTCGTCGGGACTCGCGGAGCGGATCCAGCCGGGCGAGCGCGCGGTGGCGGTGCGCGTCGAGGAATCGAATGCAGTCGGCAACCGCTTGCGGCCGGGCAATTTCGTCGATGTGTTCTTCACCCTGAAGCGCGACGGCAACCTCGGCAGCGGCGGCGAGATCGAGCACACGCAGGCGCGTCTTCTGATGTCGAAGCTGCGCGTGCTCGCGTTCGGCAACGCGACGGCGGCCGGCGACACGTCGGGCGATCCGAACGGCATGGTGCGCACCGCGGTGCTCGCCGTGCCGGTCGCCGACGTGGACCGCCTGACGCTCGCCGAGACTTCCGGGCGACTCGTGTTCGCGCTGCGTAATCCGAAGGATAACGAAGTAATCGACGCCGGCGCCTTTGCGCCGCTGCCCGGCGTGCTGAAGGCCTCGACGCTGACGGGTGGCGCCGTGCCGCCCGGCGATTCGACGCGCGCGGCGGCGGGGGTCTCGCTCGACGCGCTGTCGGGTGGTGCGGGCGGAGTCGGAAGCACCGGCAATGCCGCGCCGCGCGTGCAGCTTGCGCCGCATCTCGCGCCGCCTGTCACGCGGGTCGTGAATCGTGCGGGGACGGCAGGGAGCGGCGCAATCGAAGTGATACGGGGTGGGCGCGCCGAAACGGTCGCCCGATAGCGGTTTCAGGGAGCGTGCGGCCACGCGCGTCCATAAAAAGATGAATAAACGCATTTTCGAGTACGGAATGACGGCGCTGCTGTGCGGCGCGTCGATGGCGGTTTCGCCGGCGGGTTTTGCGGCGGGTTTTGCGGCGGGCGGGGTGCAGGCACTCGACATCGTCGCCGGCTCGCAGCAGTCGCTCGCGAGCGGGCACACGCTGCGGCGCGTGGCCATCGGCGACCCGAGCGTCGCGGATGTGCTGGTCATCCGCGGCGACAGGACGGGCGGCGTGCTGCTGATCGGCAAGTCGCCCGGCAGCACCAACGTCATGTTGTGGGAGCAGGGCAAGGACGCCCCGCTGTCGTATGTCGTCAACGTGAGCTCGCCGGCCGCGAAGAGCCTGCTCGGGCCGGACACGCCGGCGGTCAAGGTGCTCGGCGACACGGCGCTGATTTCGGGCAGCGCGCCGACCATGGAAGCCCATCAGCGTGCGGTGGCGGCCGCCGGGATCGAGGCGCATCAGCGCGCGACGCTCGGCAGTGCGGCCAACGGCGGCGCGGGCGGCAAAACCGGCGTCGCTTCGGCCTTGGCGGGCGCTAACGCCGCGAATGGCGGCGCAAGCGGGGGCGAAAGCGGCACCCAGATCTACGACAGCTCCACGGTTGCGACGCGCTCGGTCGTCCAGGTCGACGTGCGCGTGGTCGAGTTCAGCCGCACGGTGCTCAAGCAGGTGGGGCTCAACATCCTCAAGCAGAACAACGGTTTCACGTTCGGCTCGTTCGCGCCGTCGGCGCTCAGCTCGGCGACCTACGGCGCGACGCCGACCTTCAACTCGGTTGCGCCGATCTCGTCGGCGTTCAACCTGGTGTTCAACTCGGCCACGCACGGACTGTTCGCCGACCTGAGCCTCATGGAAAGCAACAACCTCGCGCGGATCCTCGCCGAGCCGACGCTCGTCGCGCTGTCCGGTCAGAGCGCGAGCTTTCTGGCAGGCGGCGAGATTCCGGTGCCGATTCCCCAGGGTCTCGGCACGACGTCGATCGAATACAAGCCGTACGGTGTCGGTCTCACGCTCACGCCGACCGTGCTGAGCCCGCAGCGCATCGCGTTGAAGGTCGCGCCCGAGGCGAGCCAGCTCGACTTCGCGAACGCGGTGACGATCAGCGGCGTGTCGGTGCCCGCGATCACCACGCGCCGCACCGACACCACCGTCGAACTCGGCGATGGCGAGAGCTTCGTGATCGGCGGTCTGATCGACCGCGAAACCATTTCGAACGTGGCCAAGGTGCCGCTGCTCGGCGACCTGCCCGTGATCGGCGCATTTTTCAAGCAGCTCAACTATCAGCAGAACGACAAGGAACTGGTGATTATCGTGACGCCGCATCTGGTGTCGCCGCTCGCCAAAGGCGCGACCTTGCCGGCCACGCCGGGCGAGCAGTCCGAGCAGCGCAACGCACCGGTATGGCGCTCGTTGCTGGGCGGCGTGGCGGCGCGCGACGCGGCGCCGGGTTTTTCGAAATGAGCGCGCGCAGGCAGGCGGCAACGAGGCACGTGCGCGTGTGCATCTGCAGGCGTGTGCGCAGTTGTGTGCATGGCAGCTGCGCGGGCGGCGCGCGTCGCTCGCAGCCACGCCGCGGTGCGCAACGCAACGGCCAGCGGGTTCGCGCCGATGCCGCAAGAGGATGGGCACGATGAACGCAAGAACGCACTCATTGACTGACCGGACCGTCGCCGACTATTTCGTGTTCGCGTCGCTCGACGACGAACACGTGCACTGGCTTTCGGAGACGTTGCTCGCCGCCGGTGCGGTCGAAGCGGTCACGCTCGATCCGTCGATGCTCACGCAGCGCATCGGCACGCTCAACCCGTCGCTCGTCTTCGTCGATTTTTCGGGCGGCCGCGGCGCGGCTGCGAGTGCGGCGACGAGCGCGGTGCGCGCGCACTATCCCGGCCTGCAGATCGTCGCGACCGGTTCGCTCGCCGAGCCCGAAAGCGCGCTCGCCGCCTTGCGCGCGGGCGTGCGCGACTTCATCGACCTGTCGGCGCAGGCGGCCGACGCGCTGCGCATCACGCAGCAGGTGCTCGACAATCTCGTCGAGCCGGTGAGCCGCCATGGCCGCGTGACCGCGCTTATCGGCGCGCGCATCGGCATGGGCGTGAGCACGCTCGCGACCAATCTGGCGGTGATGCTGCAAAGGCGCGATGCGCAGCAGGGCAGGCAGGCGGCCTTGCTCGATCTCGGCTTGCCGGCCGGCGACGGCCTGCTCATGCTGAATACGCGCAGCGACTTTCATTTCGTCGAAGCCGTGCGAAATTTGCGGCGCTTCGACCAGACCTTCGTGCACACGGCGCTGTCGCATCACGCGAGCGGGCTCGCGTTCACCACACTGCCGCCCAATCTCGCCGACATGCGCGAGATCTCGTATTCGTCGTCCATCGGTTTGCTGAACCGGCTGCGCGCCTTTTTCGACCAGCAGATCGTCGACCTCGGCGGCTTCTCGAACATGGAGTTCATCGCGCAGGTCGTGCGGGCCTCCGACGAAGCGTGGCTCGTCTGCGATCAGGGCGTGGCGTCGATCGTGTCGGCGGTCGGCGTGCTGGAAGCCTTGCGCGAGGCGGGCGCGGACACGGCCAACGTCCGGCTGATCGTAAACAGGTTCGACGCCGATCTCGGCCTCGGCGCCGCGCAGATCGCCGAGCGCCTCGACCTGCCGCTCGTCGCCAGTTTGCCCGACCGGCGCGTGGCCCTCGGACAGACGGCGAACCAGGGCTTGCTGCTCGCCGACGCGGCCGCGCGCGACCCTTACGTGCGCGCGCTCGAACTGCTGATCGAGCGGCTCGCGGGCCCGGCGCACGCGAGCGCGCCGCCGCGCCGCAAATCGGCATTGGACGCGCTCAGGCGCTTCATCCCCACTTCCTCCAGACGGTCATAGACGATGGCAAAAGAAATCGAATTCGCCGACAACGCGCCGTCGTTCGCGCACACGCAGCAGTTCCAGGACATCAAGAACGCCGCGCACGAACATCTGCTCACGCGCATCGAGGAACTCGGTTCGGAGTTCGGCCGCTGGTCGCGCAACGCGATCAATCAGTTCGTCGATCTGGAAATGGACAGCTTCGTGCGGCTGCGGCGCATTCCGATCAACGAGGTGGAGGTGCGCGCGATCGCCGATGCGCTGACCAAGGAACTCGCGGGCTTCGGCCCGATCGAGGATCTGCTGAACGACCCGGCGGTCGAGGACATTCTGATCAACGGCTACAACGACGTGTACGTGTCGCGCCACGGCATTCTCACGAAGATACCGGTGCGTTTCGCCGACAACGCGCACCTGCTGCGTATCGTGAGGCGCATTCTCGCGCCGATCGGCCGGCGTCTGGACGAATCCAATCCGATGGTCGATGCGCGCCTGCCCAACGGCGGACGCGTCAACGTGGTGATCGAGCCGCTGTCCATCGATGGTCCGATCGTGTCCATCCGCAAATTCCGCAAGGACCCGCTGCGCCCCGACGATCTGCTCGGCAACGGCACCTACAGCCCGGAGATCGGCGCGCTGCTGGAAGCTGCCGTACAGGCGCGCTGCAACGTGCTGGTGTCGGGCGGAACGAGCTCGGGCAAGACCTCGCTGCTCAATGCGCTCGCGTTCCATATTCCCGAGCCGGAGCGCGTCGTGACGATCGAGGACACGGCCGAGCTGTCGCTGAACCATCCGCATGTGGTGCGGCTCGAAAGCCGTCCGGGCGGCTTCGACGGCGCGGGCGTCGTGACGATTCGCGACCTGTTGCGCAATACGCTGCGCATGCGGCCGGACCGCATCATCGTCGGCGAAGTGCGCGGCGGCGAAGTGCTCGAAATGCTGCAGGCGATGAACACCGGCCACGACGGCTCGATGGGCACGGTCCACGCAAGTTCGCCGCGCGAGTGTTTGTACCGGCTCGAAATGCTGGCCGGATTCGCGGGCTTCCAGGGCACCGAGTCGAGCCTGCGCCGGCAGATCGCCAACGCGATCGACTTCATCGTGCAGATCGGGCGGCTCTCGAACGGCCGCCGCCGCATCCTGTCGGTCACCGAAGTAACTGGCCTGTCCGACAACATCATCGCGACACAGGAGCTTTACCGCTACGAGCCGGTGCTGTCGGCGGACGGGGACGAGCTCGATCAATGGGTGTCGCTCGGCATTCATCCGCATTCGCCGAAGCTCGCGCGCTTCCGTCAGCCGCTCGGCGGCGCGGTCGGTGCCGGCGATGCAGGTTTCGGCGGCGGGTTCGGCGGCGGGCTGGGCGGTAGGGGCGGCTTCACGGGCGGCGGCGGGTCCGGCGGTGGCGGTGGCTTTGGCGGCGGGTTCAATGTCTAGCGCAGCGTTGATCGTTGCCGCGCTCGCGCTGCTGTGCGCGGCGCTTGCGCTCTTCATCCTGCAGCGCGGTGCGCAACGCAAGGAGCAGGTGAGCGCCGAGCGTTTTATCGACAGCCGCATGAGCGCCGCGCAGAGCGCTGCGCCGACGGCTGCGATGGGCGGTTCGAGCGGGGCTGCGGCGGGAGGGGCATTCACGGCGAACGCGGGCGGCCCAGCCGGCGCAATGAGTGCAACCGGCGTAAGCGGTGCAAGTAGTGGAAGCGGCGCGCCGCGCGGCGCCGCGGCTTCCGCTGCGTCCACCGGTGCAGCCTTTGGAGCGGCATCGGCCTCCGCGCGCCGCGCCGCGCCCGCTGTCGCGCTCGCGCCGCAAGCGCCGGCCGCCGACGCGGGCTGGTACGCGTATCTGCGTTATCTCGGCGCACGCGCGCGCTACGCGTGCGGCGCGATGCTCAACCGCGCCGGACTGCGTAACGCGCGCGGGACGATCGTCGCCGTCGCGGCCATTGTCGCCATCTTGTGTCTCGTGGCCGCGAGCCAGGGCGGCGTGCTCGCCGCCGGTGTGACGCTGTGCGGCTGCGCGGTATTTCTCTACTTCGTGATGTCGATGCGCGCGAGCCGGCGCCGTCAGGCGATCGTGCGGCAACTGCCGTCGTTTCTCGACGGTATCGTGCGTCTGATCACGCTCGGCAACAGCGTGCCCGCCGCGTTCCAGGCCTCGCTGCAAATCACCGAGGCGCCGCTGCGCGAATGCCTCGACCATGTCTCGCGAATGCTGAGGTCGGGCGTCGAAATCGACCGCGCGCTCTCTCACGTCGCCGTGCTGTACGGCGCGCGCGAGCTCGAACTGGTGGGCGCGGTGCTGCGGCTCTCAGTCAAGTATGGCGGCCGCGCCGACGTGATGCTCGACCGCATGTCGTCGTTCATGCGCGATCTCGAGCACGCCGAACGCGAGCTCGTGGCGATGTCGTCTGAAACGCGGTTGTCGTCGTGGGTACTCGGCATGTTGCCGGTCGGCATAGGCGGCTTTCTGATTCTGACGAACCCGCGCTATTTCGGCTCCATGTGGTTCGATCCAGGCGGCCGCCAGATTCTCTATATCGCGTTCGCATTGCAACTGACGGGCGCGTATCTGCTGTACCGGCTTGCCCGGTTGAAGGCCTGACGATGCAGCCGACCGAACTCTTCGCGCTTGCGCTCGTGTGCGCCGCCACGGGCTTGCTGCTGCTCGCCGGCCTGCTGATCGCGCGCCTCGCCGCCGCCCGCCGCAGCGCGCGCACGCTCGCCCATGCGCTCGACGAGCGCGCGCTGCACAGCGCGATGGCGGCGAATGCGCGCGGCGTTCACGGCGGCACGGCGGCGCATGCGTCACTCCATGGGGCACACGCGGCCGGTGCGGCAAGCGCGTTCCGTGCGGCGAGTGCCGCGAGTGGACCGCATGCGCGAGGCGCCTCGAATGCGGCCGGCGCGGCGGCCGGCATCGCACGCGCGCCCGGCATGAAAGGCTTTCTCGAACGATGCGCCGGCGCCGGCATTCGCTGGCTCGACACGTCGGTGGGCCGCCAGGTGGTCGCGGAGGAAGACCGGCGGCTGCTCGAACAATGCGGTTTCGTCGACGCCCGCGCGCGCGGATTGTTCCTGATCGCCCGCGTGGCCGGCGCGATTGTGCTGCCGCTCGTCGCCGGCGCGCTCGGGCACGCGCACGTCGAAGGTCCGCGCTATGTGCTCGTCGTCATCGTCGCGTTCGTGTGCGGCGTGATGGCGCCGAAGGTCGTGTTGCGCCGGCGCGCGGCGGCGCGCCGCGGCGCGGTCGTCGACGAACTGCCGATGCTCGTCGACCTGTTGCGGCTTTTGCAGGGCGTCGGGCTGTCGCTCGATCAAAGCCTTCAGGTGATGGTCAACGATTTTCGCGGCGTCTTGCCGGTGCTGTCGAGCGAACTCGACATTGCGCAGCGTCAGTTCGCCGCCGGACGCACGCGCGAGCAGTCGCTGTCGCGGCTCGCGTCGAGTTTCGAAAACGAAGACCTGCGCGCGGTCGTGCGCCTGCTGATTCAGGTGGACCGGCACGGCGGCGCGGTGCAGGAACCGCTCAAGCAGTTCGGCGACCGGCTGCGCGAAACGCGCCGCGCGATGCTGCGCGAACGCATCGGCCGGATGGCGGTGAAAATGACCGGCGTGATGATCCTGACACTGCTTCCCGCGCTGATGATCGTCACCGCCGGGCCGGGCGTGTTGTCGGTGTCGCACTCGCTGAAGGCGATGCATCGGTAAGGAAAGAGCCATGGCATTGATCAGGATTCGGAAATATTCGTCGCGACGTGCGGCACGTGGCGCTTGCGCTGCCTGCGCGTTCGTCTTGCTCGGTGCCTGCGCGTCGCAGCAGTCGGGCTACGGCGTCGGCCCGCAGGCGGAGCGCCAAGCCTTGCTCCAGCAGGCCAATCGCGATCCGGCGCCCGACACACCGGGCATGTATCTGGGGCTCATCGACCGGATGCAGTCGCAGGGGCTTTACTTTGCCTCGCTCGCGCATATCGACGCGTACGAAAAACAGTACGGCGCCACGCCCGATTCGATCCTGCTGCGCGCGGATGCGCTGCGCATGACCGGGCAGCCTGAGGCGAGCGCGTCCGCCTACCGGCAGTTGCTGCCGACGCCGCTGGCGGCGCGTGCGCATCGCGGGCTCGGGCTGATTGAGGGCGCGCAGGGCGACTTCGGGCTCGCCGCGAGCGAGCTGCAACAAGCCGCGCAGCTCGCGCCGACCGATGCGACGGTGCTGTCCGACCTCGGCTACGCGCGCCTGCGTGCGGGCGACGTCGCCGGCGCGCGCGTGCCGTTGATGAAGGCCGCCGAACTCGATTCGGCCAATCCGAAGATCGTGAGCAATATCGCGCTTTTTCTGCTCGCGAACGGGCAGCCCGCCGAGGCGCAGGCGCTGATGAACCAGCAGAAGCTCGCACTCGACGTGCGCGCGGCGATCCGCAGCGACGCGGCGAAAGTAGTCGCCGCCGGGCGCGGCGGCGCGCGTTCCGGCGCGACGGGCCTGCCGGGTCCGCAGAGCCGGATGGCCGCGCCCGCGGGGACCGTCGCGAGCACGCAGAACACGATGGAACCGGCGCCGCGTCTCTTGCAACGGTTCGCACAATAACTGGCGGCACGGCCGCGGAGGCAGCGTGAAAACGAACGAAAGAAACCAGATACCGTGGCGGCTCGCAGCGCGTGTGGTGATGCTCGCGCTGGCGGCATGCGCGGCTGCTCACGCGGGCGCACAGTCGGCAGGAGCGGGCGAGGCTGTTCAACGCAGCGAGGTCGGGCATTCGACCGCGGCATGGCTCGAGCTTCAGCGCAGCAACGCGCAAGCCGCGGCCGCGCAGCCGATGCTCGGCGAAGAGGCGGGGCTTGCGTATCGGCGCTACATGCAGTCGTTCAAATCGCGCATTCCCGATCTGTACGGCTCCGCGCTGAACCAGGGCAGCGGCGGCGGCCAGGGCGGCGGCCTCACAGGCAGCTTGCCGCAGAACTGATATGCGCTCACGCGATCCCGCGCGCCGCTCTTCGCACTATGGGTGCCATTGGTGCCATTCGCGCGCGCCTCGCTCGCTGTGCCTGCAGCGTCGCGCGGGCGGCTTCGTCGCGCGCAGGCAGCGCGGCGCGATTGCCCTGCTTGCGGCAGTGTGGGTGAGCCTCGCGGTCATCGCGCTCGGCGCCGTCGATATCGGCCACTTCTATTACGCGCGCCGCGATTTGCAGCGCACTGCCGATCTCGCCGCCGCTGCCGGCGTTCAGCTGATCGGCAGCGCGGGCGGCTGTGCAGCGGCCGCGAGTTCCGCCCAGCTCAATGCGACCGCCAACGGCCTGCCAGGCGACGGCGCAGTCCAGACAACCTGCGGCCGATGGGACCCGTCGGCCAATGCCGGCCAGTCGTACTTCGCCGCCTCGGGCACGCCGCTCAACGCCTTGCAGGTGGTGGTCAGCCGGCCGGTGCCGTTCCTGTTCCTCATCGGCCAGACGCGCGAGCTGAGCGCAAGCGCCGTCGCGCAGGCCACCAACATTCGCTCGTTTTCGCTGAGCACGTCAGTGGCGACCCTTTCCGGCGGGCTGCTCAACGGGCTGTTGAACGGGCTGCTCGGCAGCAATGTCAATCTCGACGTCGCGTCTTATCAGGGGCTTGCCACCGCGCAGGTCAAGCTGTCGGATCTCGCCGCCGCACTGGGCGTCGCCTCGATGTCGCAGTTGCTGCAGGCGCAGGTAACGGTCGCGCAACTTGCGACCGCGATGGCAACCGCGCTCAGTCAGGGCAATGTGGCGAGCGCGAGCGTGATCAGCGGACTGAACACGATTGCGAGCGCGTCGACGGGCTCGAACAAAATCAGTCTCGGCGACACGGCCGGCACGAGCGGATTGCTGGCGGTCGGCCTCGCCAATCCGGAAGCGGCGGCCACAGCCAGCATCAATGCGCTCGACGCGCTCATGATCGCCGCGGAAATCGCGCATGGCAACGCGGCGGTGAACCTGGGGACCGCGCTTAACCTGAGCCCGCTCGCCAATGTGACGGCCGAGGCGCGGATTCTGAGGCCGCCCGTGATCGCCGTGGGCGAGGCCGGCACCTATCCGGACGGCAGCTACCGCACGAGCGCGCATTCGGCTTCGGTACAGCTTTATCTGAACGTGCAGCTGGTCAACGTCAATGTGGGGCTCGGGTCAGGATTTCCTTCGCTCGTCAACGTGAGCCTTCTCAATCTGCCGATCTATCTGGAAGTCGCGGACGGTACCGCCGGCTTGCAGGCCACGCAATGTTCGACGCAGAAGTCCACGAGCTACAGCTGGATCTCGGTGACGCCAGATCTGGTGTCGCTGTGCGCGGGCAGCGACGCGTCCAGCAATTTCACCAATACGACGACGGCCACCTCCTGCACGAAGCCCGCTTCGTTGACGTCGGTGAGCGTGCCGCTGCTGAGCCTCGGCGTGATAAACGTCACGCTCGGAACCAGCTCACCCTCGAACGGCTGGAATCTCGGCATGAAGGCGGCGCCGAGCGTGCTGCGCTTTAACAACGTGACCGGCGACAGCGACGACTATCAGAGCACGAACACCAACGCGCTCGGCTCCGCGACGAGCGGGCTCCTCAGCCAGCTCGCGGGCAGCCTCGGGAGTTCGATGCACGCCACGGCGCTCGGCGTCGACATCACCGTGCTCGCTGCGCCGCTGCTGAGCGCGCTTGCCGGGCTGCTCGCGCCCGTACTGAATTCGCTCGACCTGCTGCTCGTTCCGCTGCTGCAACTGCTCGGTGTGCAGCTCGGCGTGAGCACGGTTCACGACCTCGGACTTGCCTGCGGTCAGGCACAACTGGTTTATTGATTCGGCGACCATGAGAACCACCACCAAAATCGAGGAACTCGATATTTACGTCTGGGAGGGCAAGGCCGACATCGTCGACCGGGTCGCGCGCTGCATGGCGAGCTTCGACGTCGAAGTGATCCGTGCCGACGACATCGCGATTTCGCCCGAGCGGACGGCGCTGCGGCCTTCGCTCGCGATCATCAGCGTGTCGGTGATCGACAGCGGCGCGTTCATTCTGCGCGACTGGCAGGCTGCGCACGGCATTCCGGTGGTCTGGGTCGGCGCCGCGCCGCGCGACCACGATCCCTCCATGTATCCGGCCGAGTACTCGCACATCCTGCCGCTCGACTTCACCTGCGCCGAGCTGCGCGGCATGGTGACGAAGCTCGTGCTGCAGATGCGCGCGCACAGCGCGAAGACGCACGAGTCCGACGCGATGATCGCCAACTCGGAGTGCATGCAGGCGCTGCTGCACGAAGTCGATACATTCGCCGACTGCGACACGAGCGTGCTCGTGCACGGCGAGACCGGCGTGGGTAAGGAGCGCATCGCGCAACTGCTGCACGAAAAACATAGCCGCTACGGCAAGGGGCCGTTCGTCGCGGTGAATTGCGGCGCAATTCCCGACGGCCTGTTCGAGTCGCTCTTTTTCGGCCACTCGAAGGGCTCGTTTACCGGCGCGGTCGTTGCACACAAGGGCTACTTCGAGCAGGCCGACGGCGGCACGCTCTTTCTCGACGAAATCGGCGATCTGCCGCTTTACCAGCAGGTCAAGCTGCTGCGCGTGCTGGAGGACAGCGCGGTCACGCGCATCGGCTCGGCGACCCCCGTCAAGCTCGACTTCCGGCTCGTTGCGGCGACCAACAAGCATCTGCCGCAGCTGGTTAAGGACGGCAGCTTTCGCGCGGATCTGTACTACCGGCTCGCGGTGATCGAGCTGAAGATTCCGTCGCTGGAAGAGCGGGGCGCAGTCGACAAGATCGCGATCTTCAAGGCCTTCATCGCCCAGGTGGTGGGCGCCGAGCGCCTCGCCGGCCTGCCGGATTTGCCGTACTGGCTGGCGGACGCCGTTGCCGATACGTATTTTCCCGGCAACGTGCGCGAGCTGCGCAACCTCGCCGAACGGATCGGCGTGACGGTGCGCCAGATCGGCGCATGGGACGCCGCGCGCCTGCAGCGGCTCCTCGCGCTCGCCCGCAGCAGCCAGCCCGTGCCGGCGGAAAGCGCAGCCGAGGTGCTCGTGGACCGCAGCAAATGGGACATGGCCGAGCGCAACCGCGTGATCGCCGCACTCGACGCCAACAGCTGGCGGCGTCAGGATACGGCGCTCTATCTCGGCATCAGCCGCAAGGTGCTGTGGGAGAAAATGCGTAAGTACCAAATTTTCGACGAAGAGCCCGAAACCCGCGAAAGTGAGTAATAATGAGACGATTGGGAACTAAAACAAAAACTGTCGAAGCAGGAATTACATGGACCACAAGTCGAAACTACGACAGATCGCCGTTGCCGCGATCATGGCGTTGGGGGTAGCACAAGGCGCATGCGCACAGTCCCTGCCTGAGAACAACGGAACCGCCGGCGTCGTTTCCCAGCCCGGTACCACAGCCGCGCTGCCGTCCACGCCGTTGCCGGCGCAGACGCAGGTTCAGACTTCGGCGCTCACGCCTGAGGAAGCGAAGCAATCCGCTGCGGGCAACGTCGCGGAATTGCAGCAGATGATCAAAGGCTCCGACCTGAGCGAGCTGCGCACCACCTACAACGGCAGTTACGGCGCAAGCTTGCTGTTCCACGGCAAGGAGATGACGTACTACGTGGCGCTCTTCCAGCAGAAGAACTTCTGGCGCGTCATTAAGACGCAGGACGCGGCGCGCGCTGAAATGATTTACCGCGACTTCGTGCGCCAGACCGTGCAGCTCTCGGACGTGGAAATTCGCCGCACGCAGCTCGAAGCGCAAAAGGCGTTCACGGAACGCATGATCGCGCTCTCGCAAAGCCGCGCCAACCGGCTGCAGGCGGACCTCGACGTCGCCCGCCAGCAGCAGACCATTGTGGCGAACCAGCAGCAACAGACCCGTGCCGAAGCCGTGGCGCTCGCCCAGCAAAAGTCTGCGGCGCAGGAGCAACTGCGGGCCGCCCAGCGCCAGGTGCGCGAACTGCAACGGCAGCTGGAAAGCGGCTTGCCCGTGCATTGAGCCGGACAGTCCGACTGCTTCACGCGAGCCCAGCGCGACGTTGCCCAAAACGTCCACCAGACCGGGCTAGCGATACACCGCATCTTTGCAGCCGCATCGCGCTCACGCATAGTGCGCGCGATGCGTTGGCGGCTCGCCACCTGTTTTTCGCCGCGCGCTAGCGCTGCTTCTTTTTTTCCACCGGCTGGTGCGATGGCGGTTTCGACGCTCCTTGTGCGTCGTCGTCATGGACGGCGATCGGGTCGCTCGCGGGGAAGCTTTCTTCTAGCGCCTCGTCGAGGCGGCTATCCGTAGAGTCGAGCGCACGCTCCGTCTGCTTTCCGGCGGACGGCGGCGCCGTGGGCTTGTTGCTTGTCATGGCGGGCTTCCAGTGGACACATTCGACGATTCAGCATAGCGCAAACGCTGCGCCAGCGGCATTGGCCGGACGGCCTAAGACGCGCACGCGCCTCGCCACGCCACGCGAGACGACAACGGCGCGCCCGGGCGCTCGCGGGGGCGCGCCGCTCAATATCAAATCAGCAGAAACTTCAAACGTGGGCACGCCGGCTCGTTTTCCGTGTGTCGCAGGAAGGCCGTGCGGTCAACAACAATCAACGGCCGGTTGCGTGGACCGGTCCATCGGACCGCCGGCGGCGAGCGGGCAGGACAAGCTTCGGGAGGGGCGCGAACTCAGTTGACCAACTCAGTCGACAAACTCAATCGACGAACCACGAGGCAGCGAAAACCATGAACAGGAAACCCGTGCGCCCGAAGCGTTTCAATGCTTCACACGTGGTGGAAGCAGAGTTGGACCATCTGGATTGGGCAACGAAGCAGCCGGCGCAGCGGATGCTGGACGCCGGCTACTGGCGGCGCCGGCTGTTGGCGGTCAAGTGCAAGTTCGAGCTGTCGGAACAGCAGGTAGCGAGAGTAGAGAAAATTCTGCAGCGGCTCGGTCCTCTCCAGGAGTGACCGGCGCCGCCCCGGCTTCATGTTGAGCCAGTTGCTTACTCGTGCCCGCCGTTCCCGCTGCCGCCGTGATTGCCATGGTTCCCGCCGTCGCCACCCGTGCCGAACAGACGCCGGCGGCGTGTCACGACCACCGGAGCGTCCGACGCGGCGCCGCGTTCCGGGGCGGCCCGGTCGGACGGCGCACCGTACGATTCGCGCGGTTCGCGGGGTTCGCGAGGTTCGCGGGGTTCACGATGCTCGCGCGAACCGTGAGGTCCGCGAGTAGTATGTTCACCATGCGACGGGCGGCCGGCGCGCGGCGCCGGGCGGGTGCCGGTGTCGAGCTGGATTGTCGAGATGGCGCGCTTGTAGATGCCCTGCAGGCCGACGGGCGTGCGCAGCATCACCAGATATTGGTCGAACGACTCGATGCAGCCCGTCAGGCGGATGCCGTTGACGAGGTAGATCTCAACGCGCTTTCGTTCTTTGCGCGCAGCGTTCATGAAGTCGTTTTGCGGATGCGATTCTGCGGAAGCCATGGACAATTCAGGTTAGAAAGACGGTGGTTCGCCGCGATTCTACCCTGTGTAGGGGCAGAACGCGTCGGCGGGCGAACTGCGTCCACTATAACGGCTTGCGCTCACATAAGCACCTGGTAACTAGGGGCTGTAACGTTGAGTTACCAAATCAGCCGGGCATTGGCCGGCTTCTTCGGCCAGAGCAGGCGCTTGCCGACGCCAATGGCGGAAAAAGCTGGCCTCACGCGGTGCATCGTCGGAATAAATCGCCGGGCCCGTGCGTTAAGACAGGGACAGCATCGCACAGTTGAACCGCCCACTCTGGCCCAGATGGAGACTCACATGAAATCCACCCGCATTCTCGGCATGATCCTCATGCTGTTCGCCCTCGCACTGGGCTCGCTCGCCACGAGCGCCTGCACGTCCGCGACCGACAGCAGCGCGTCCAGCACCAGCGGGAGCGGCGGCAGTGGCAGCGGCGGCGGCTACTGAGCGTTTGCGCTCCGGGTGAGCTTCGAAGCCGAAGTGATTGCGTGGCTCCCGCAGCTGCGCCGCTATGCGCGGGCGCTGACCGGGGACCGCGCGTGGGCCGACGACCTCGTGCAGGACACGGCGGAGCGCGCGCTCGCGCGCTGGACGGCGTTCCGGCCGAACAGCAATCTGCGCGCGTGGCTGCTCACCATCCTGCGGCATCTGTATATCGATCAATTGCGCGGCCGCCGCGAGATTACAGTCGACGAAGAAAGCGCCCCCTGGCGCAATCTCGAGGCGCCGCCACGCGAGGTCGACGGGCTCGTGCTGCGCGATCTGCAGCGCGCGCTGTATTGTTTGCCGCTCGAGCAGCGTGAGGTGCTGCTGCTCGTCTGCGTGGAGGAACTGACGTATCAGGAGACGTCGAAAGCGCTCGGCGTGCCGGTGGGCACGGTGATGTCGCGGCTGTCGCGCGCGCGCGAGCATCTGCGCGTGTTGCTGGAAGGGCCCGCCGAGGGGACCGGCGAAGGGGCGAGGCAAGGGCCGGCGCGCAAGCCGCCGCTGAAAGTAGTGAGAAATCCGCGATGAATAACGACCACGATGCCAGCTTGCCCGACGGGGTGGATCTGCGAGCGCTGTCGGCGTTCGTCGACGATGAGGTGTCCGCCGGCGAGCGCGAGCGCATTGCCGCGCTGCTCGCCGCGCATCCGCAAGCCGCCGCGCGGGTGGCCGCGTGGCGCGCGCAAAAAGCCGCGCTGCGCGTGTTGTGCGGCGCGCCGCAGGCCGATACGCCGCGCGCTGCCGCGAGCCACGCGCCGCTTCCTGGCCACGACTCATCGCCGAGCGCCGACGACCCCGCCGTCATCGTGCTGCGTCCGCGCACGCCGTGGTGGCGGCATGTCGGTGTCGCCGCGTGCTGGCTCGCTCTGGGCGCCGGGCTCGCGCTCGCGCTCGGCCCGCTCGCGCCGCGCCTGACGGGCGGCGCATGGAACGGCCTGGGCGCACGCGCCCCGAGTTTCGCCGAGCGCGCCGACATTGCGTATGCGGTCTACACGCCGGAGCGGCGGCATCCCGTGGAAGTGGCGGCGAGCGAGGAAGAGCATCTGATCAACTGGCTCTCCAGGCGGCTGAACCGGCCGCTTTCGGTGCCGTCGTTGCAGGAATACGGTTACTCGCTGGTGGGCGGGCGGCTGTTGCCCGGCGACGCGGGGCCCGCTGCGCAATTCATGTACGAGAACCGCGCGGGCGCGCGCCTCACGCTGTACGTGACGGGCACGGCGCGCGACGAGAACGCCTTCCGCCTGCTGCGCGACGGCAACCGGCGCACCTTCTACTGGATCAGCGACGGCATGGGCTATGCACTGTCGGGACCCATCGCGGAAGGCAAGCTGCGCTCGATCGCCGTGGACGTGTGCAGCGCGCTCGGCGGCAAGCCGGAAGCGTGGCAATAGTGGGAATAGTGGGAATAGTGGCAAGAGTGGTAATCGCCACGCGCCCAGAAGAGCCGCGCACGCCGCAGAGGACACGCCCTTGAGCCGCCAGCTGCCGCCGAAGCTTTCCGCCGCTCAGTTCGACGCGGCGCTGGCCGCGTGGCGGGCGATCGTCGGCGAGCAGCATGTGGTCGATTCGGCAGCCGGACGCTCGGCCTATCTCGACCCGTTTGCGCCCGGCGAGCGCGCGGCGTTTGCGGCGAGTGCCGCGCTGCTGCCCGCATCCGTCGAAGAAATCCGCGCGATTCTGCGCGTGGCCAATCACTATCGCATTCCGTTGTGGACCGTCTCCACCGGGCGCAACTTCGCGTACGGCGGCGCGGCGCCCCGTCTGACGGGCTCCGTCGTGCTGGATCTGCAACGGATGAACCGCATCCTCGAAGTGAACGAGACGCTCGCCTATGCGCTCGTCGAGCCGGGCGTCAGCTACTTCGATCTGCACGCGCATCTGAGGGAGCGCGGCTACCGGCTGTGGGTCGATCCGCCGGCGGCGGGCTGGGGCAGCGTGGTCGGCAATACGCTCGAGCGCGGCTTCGGCTATACGCCGTACGGCGACCATGCGGCCACGCAATGCGGAATGGAAGTGGTGCTCGCCAACGGCGACGTGCTGCGCACCGGCATGGGCGCGATCGACACGAGCACCGCGTGGCAGCTCTACCAGCCGGGCTACGGACCGTCGTTCGACGCGATGTTCATGCAGTCCAACTACGGCGTCGTCACCAAACTCGGCGTGTGGCTGATGCCGGCGCCGCCCGCGTATCTGCTCGGCGAAATCCAGTTTCGCCATGAAACGGATCTGGAAGCGATCGTCGAGATACTGCGGCCGTTGCGTCTTGACGAAACGATCCGCAATCAGGCGGTGATCGAAGGCGGCTTGCGGCGCGCAGCCGGGCTGTCGGCGCGCCGCGAGTGGTACGACGGTCCGGGCGCGATGCCCGAAAACGCGGTGGCCGCGATGCTCGACAAGCTGAACGTCGGCCGCTGGAACCTGCATTTCGCACTGTACGGTACGCCGGAGCTGATCGACGCGCGCTATGCGATCGTTCAGCGGGCCTTCGCACGCGTGAAGGACGCGCGACTTTTCGCCAGACGCTATTCAGGCGACGCAGAGCCCGTCGCGGGCGGCGACCGCAATCTTGCCGGCATCCCGGCGATGAGCGCTTTTCGCATGCTCGACTGGCGCGGCGGCGCGGGCGCCCATGTGGATTTCGCGCCGGTGTGTCCCGCAACCGGGCGCGATGCGCTGCGCCAATACTTCATGGTCAAGGCGCGCGCGGCGGAATATGGCTTCGATTACTACGGCGGCTTTACTGCCGGCGTGCGTCATCTGCACCACATCTTCGCGGCGATTTTCGATCGTGACGACGCAGGTCAGGTCGAGCAGGCGGGCGCGCTGCTGCGCTCGCTGATGAGCGACGCGCGCGCGGCCGGCTACGGCGAATACCGCGCGCACCTTGCGTACATGGACTTTGCCGCTGCGCAATACAGTTTCAACGACGGCGCGTTGCTGCGGCTATCCGAAACGATCAAGGACGCGCTCGACCCCAACGGTATTCTCGCGCCGGGCAAGCAGGGCATCTGGCCGGCGGCGTGGCGCGATCGGCGCGGTTATACGTGATCGCGTGATCGCGTGAGCGCATGAGCGCAACGGGGCACGCATGAGGTCGGCGGAGAACCACCATGGACCGGCGCACTTTCATGATGACGAGTGCATGGCTTTCCACCCCGGCGGGCTCGGCGTGGGCCTTGCCGTGGGCTGGGCTCGCGCACGCCGCGGCGCGCGGCGGCACCTTCGCGATTGCCGATTCGAGCTTGCCCGCGAGCGCCGCGTTCGCCCGCTGCACCACGGCGATGAACCTGCCCGTTTTCGAAACCGGCGACGACATCGGGCTCCTGTGGCACCTGAGGCTCCTACCGCTGCTGAGTCAATCCGCCGATGCCGGCACGACGCCGTGGTTGATAGGCGTCACGCGCGCGTCGGACTACTTCGTGCTGAAGGAACTCGCCACTCGCGCAACGCATCGGCTTGAGCACAGCCACGAACAGGACGCACAGTCGGCGCAGGTGAGCTTCGTGCTGGCCCCGCGTTAGAACTTATAAGCCTTGTTTTTCGGGTCGAACGTCGCGTCGTCGAAGGTTTTCGGCGTAATCGTTTCGAAGACGATCCTTTCGAAGATGCGGCCTTCGTTGTCGTAAGACTCGACGGTGCGGAAATACGGGTGCCGCAAATCGAGCCCGAGCGTTTCCTTTTTCGCGTAGAACTGCGGCTGGCCGGTGGGCGTCTCGAAGGTCAATGCAAGCACGCGCACGCCGTCGATGGTCTTCACTTCGATCTGCGTCGAGCGCGGCAAACCGGCCTCGATATATTTCTTGCCCTCTTCGAGATACTGCCGGGCGATATATTCGGTGCCGAGATCGCGCACCTGGTGGTTCGATTGCGAGCGGGCAAGGGCGCCGTTCAGCGACGTCCAGAGCGGCATGACGTTCATGATGCCGCCGAGGTGGCCGTACATTTCGTCGGTACGTTTGGACTCGTCGTAGATGATTTCCTGGCCCGCGTGCGCGCCGTCCGGCAGCCATTTTGCGTAGATGCGCAGCGGGTCGTGCGCGACGCGCACCAGCATGTGATCGGGCTTGTCGGGCCACTGGCCGCGAATGCGTTCGGCGCGCGACATCGTGAACTCATACGACGCATAGCCGTTCGGGCCTTCCTTGATATAGCGCGGCAGCGCGAGCGGATCGAGCGACTTGAAAAGCGCGGCCAGTTGCGCGTCGTCGAGCGCTTCGAGTGCGCCGCTTTGCTGCGCGGCGCGCAGCCATTTCACCTGCTGGTCGAGCGTCAGCTTGCCGACCTGCGAGGCCGGCGTGGATGGCGGCTTGACCGCGCTTGCTGCTTCGAGCGGCGGCGGCTTGTCGTCGTTTTGCGCGAACACGGGCGAACTCGCGACACCGAGCGCCGCCCATGCGATGAGCGCGCCAATCCGCGCCACGTCGGGCCGGAGCCTGCGTCCCGGATTCGCGGAGCTACCCGTGGCGGCACCCGCGGCGGCACCCACGGCGGCTTTCGCGTCGGGACGCACCGAGCGAAACCGGGACAGGCGTGCGAACAGCCAATGCGTCATCGAATTCTCCCGAAGGGTGGCGCAAGACCCCATGCAAGCGCCTTGCCTGTCAGGCAGACTTTTGCTTCGCGAGTTCCTCGTCGCGCAGCGCGCGGCGCAGAATCTTGCCGACGTTGGTTTGCGGTAGCTCGTCGCGGAATTCGACCACTTTCGGAATCTTGTAGCCCGTCAGGTTCTTGCGGCAATGCGCGATCACCTGCTCGGCGGTGAGCGACGGATTGCGCTTCACGACAAACACTTTCACGCGCTCGCCCTGGGCTTCGTCGGGCACACCGATTGCAGCGACTTCGCGCACGTCGGGATGCGCCGCGATTACGTCCTCGATCTCGTTCGGGTACACGTTGAACCCCGACACGAGAATCATGTCCTTCTTGCGGTCGATGAGACGAATGAAGCCGCGCGAATCCATCACGCCGATGTCGCCGGTCGCAAGCCAGCCTTCGTCGTCGATCACCTTGGCGGTTTCGTCCGGGCGGTTCCAGTAGCCTTTCATGACTTGCGGCCCTTTCACGCACAGCTCGCCCGCCTCGCCGATGTCGGCCCAACTGCCGTCGTCCTTGCGAAAGCGCACTTGCGTGGACGGCGCGGGCAAACCGATCGAGCCCTCGAAGTCGCGCAGGTTCGAAATGTCGACGGGATTCATCGACACGATCGGCGAGCATTCGGTCAAGCCATAGCCTTCGATAATCGGTTTGCCGGTCACCGCCTTGAAGCGCTCGGCCACCGACCTTTGCGTCGCCATGCCGCCCGCCATCGCGAGTTTGAGGTCGGAGAAATCGCGTTTGCAGAACTCCTCGTTTTCCAGAAACGCGTTATAGAGCGTGTTGACCGCCGTCATGCCGGTGAACTTCTCATGGCGGATGATCATCATCACGCGCTTCATGTCGCGCGGATTCGCGATCAGGATGTTGCGCCCGCCGAGCCCCATGAAAATGAGCGCATTCACCGTGAGCGAATAGATGTGATAGAGCGGAAGCGGCGTGAGCACCGTTTCTGTTTCGCCGCTCAGTTGTCCTTCCGACCACGCCTTGGCCTGCAGCAGATTCGCGATGATGTTGCGATGCGTGAGCATGGCACCCTTCGCGACGCCCGTTGTTCCTCCGGTGTACTGAAGAAATGCAATGTCGTGATGTGTCAGCCGAACCGGCGTGACGGGCCGCGTGTAGCCGACGGCAAGCGCCTTCAGGAGCGGCACCGCTTGCGGCAGATCGTAGGCGGGCACCATCTTCTTCACGTGACGCAGCATGAAGTTGAGCAGACGTCCCTTCACATTCAGGCCGTCCCCGAGCAGGTCGCCTAGCCCCGTCACGATTACGTTCTGCACTTTCGTGCCCGGCAGCGCGTCCTGTACCGTCTTCGCAAAGTTCTCGAACACGACGATGGTTTGCGCGCCGCTGTCCTTCAACTGATGCGCGAGCTCGCGCACCGTATAAAGCGGATTGACGTTGACCACCACCGCGCCCGCTTTGAGTACGCCGAAGAGCGACACCGGATACTGGAACGTATTGGGCAGCATGATCGCGACGCGCTCGCCGGGCGCCACGCCGATACTCTGCAAATACGCAGCGAACGCGCTCGCCTTGCGGCCGAGTTCGCCGTAAGTCATGCTTGCGCCGACGCTCACGTAGGCGACGCGCTCGCGGAAGCGCGCGATGCATTCGTCGAAGAACTGCACGATCGACTCGTATTGGCCGACGTCGATTTCATGCGGCACGCCGGCCGGATACGACGCGTACCAGATGCCGTCGGTGTTCGGCGCGCGCAGCGTTTTGTGCGCTGTCTGCGCGAGATCGTCGGCGCGCGCGCCGGCCTCATTCGCAGCGGCGGGCGAGGGCGGGGCTTGAGTGGGCTCGGTCATCGGTCGTCTCCTGAAGCCTGGGCTTCCTGTGTTCGTATAGAGGCTGGGCGTGCGCAAGCGGGAGGAGGATCAGCGCTCCAGAATCGCCACCACGCCCTGGCCGCCCGCCGCGCAAATCGAAATCAGTCCACGCGCGCTGCCCGCCGGTCCGTCGAGCTGCGCAAGCATCTTCGCGAGACCGGCGACGATGCGTGCGCCCGTCGCGGCGAACGGATGGCCCGTCGCGAGCGAGCCGCCGTTCACATTGAGTTTCGCGCGGTCGATCGCGCCGAGCGGGGCGTCGAGGCCCAACTGCGTGCGGCAGTATTCGTCGTCCTGCCAGGCGGCGAGCGTGCACAACACCTGCGCCGCGAACGCTTCGTGGATCTCGTAGAAATCGAAGTCCTGCAACGTCAGTCCCGCTCGCGCGAGCATGCGCGCCACCGCGTAGGCCGGCGCCATCAAGAGGCCTTCTTTCTTGTCGAAGAAGTCGACGGCCGCGGTTTCCGACCAGCTCAGGTACGCGAGCACCGGCAAGCCGCGGCGCGCGGCCCAGTCTTCGCTGGCGAGCAGCACGGCGGACGCGCCGTCGGTGAGCGGCGTGGAATTGCCGGCGGTCAGCGTGCCCGCGTCGCGGTCGAAGGCGGGCTTGAGCGAGGCGAGCTTTTCGAGCGTCAGGTCGGCGCGCAGATTGTTGTCGCGCGCGAGGCCGCGGTACGGCGTCATCAGATCGTTGAGAAAGCCGCGCGCATACGCTTGCCCGAGCTTGCGGTGGCTGTCGTAGGCGAGCACGTCCTGGGCTTCGCGCGAAATGTTCCAGCGCTTTGCCATCAGCTCGCAGTGCTCGCCCATTGAAAGACCGGTGCGCGGCTCGCCGTTGCGCGGCAATAGCGGCTTGAAGAACATGCCGGGCCGCAGCTTCGCGAGCGCGCCGACGCGCTGGCCCGCACTCCGGCCGCGATTCGCTTCGAGCAGAATCTTGCGCATGTTTTCGTTCACGCCGATTGGCGCATCCGACGTCGTATCCACACCGCCCGCGATGCCCACGTCGATCTGTCCCAACGCAATCTTGTTGGCGACGAGTATCGTCGCTTCGAGCCCGGTGCCGCAGGCCTGTTGCACATCGTACGCGGGTGTTTCCTTCGCCAATGTGGTGGACAGCACGGATTCGCGCGTCAGATTGAAGTCGCGCGAATGCTTGATGACCGCGCCTGCCGCGACTTCGCCGAGGCGTTCGCCGTGCAGCTCATAGCGGTCGATCAGCCCTTGCAGCGTAAAAGTCAGCATGTCCTGATTCGACGCGGTCGCATAGGCCGTGTTCGAGCGGGCGAACGGAATCCGGTTGCCGCCGAGAATCGCGACGCGGCGCACGGGTGGCAGCGGGTGAGGCATGCGTGGCTCCTTTGCGTTTTGCCTGATTGCTTGTGCCTGATTGCGTGTTCCTGAGCGTTTTTTCCTGAGCGTGTGTCGCGTGCCGGATCAGCACGGCGGATCGACACGGCGAGCGCGGCTGCCGCGCCCGCGTCTCACGCAGGCGCGTGTCATTGCAATCTCCATTGCATGCGGGCGCGCAAATGCGGCTTTTCTCCGGCGATGTCGCGCACCTCGATATCGCGTTCGATCAGCGACGACGACGCGCTCCATAGCGACGCTTCGCCCGGCAGCAGCATTGGCAGCTTGAATTCGGCGGCAAGCGTCGCTTCGGCAAGCGGCTTGGGCGGCTGCAATGAGGAGGCCGCGCGCGCGAGCGTCCACATGCCGTGCGCGATCGCTCGGGGAAAGCCGAATGCCTTCGCCGACAGCCCGCTCAGATGAATCGGGTTGTAGTCGCCTGAAACGCTCGCGTAGTCGCGGCCGAGCTGCGGCGCGAGTTGCCAGCGCGCGACGCGTTGCAACGCGTCGGTGTCCACCTGGAGCGGATCGAGCGGGCCGCCGCCGGCCGGCACGCCGCGCTTCAGATAGACGCTGTCGCCGTCCCACACGGCTTCTCCGCGCCGGTAGATGCGCGTGTGCAGCAGGAACGCCTGGCCCTTGTCGTGGCGCAGCAGCGCGCCGAACTCCACTTCGACGCGCAGCAGATCCTTGTAGGCGAGCGGCCGGCGCAGACGCACGTGATTCGCGAGATGCAGCAGGCCGACCGCGGGCCAGGGAAACGCCGGATCCGTCAGCATCAGCAGATGCAGCGGAAACGCGAGCACATGCGGATACGTGAGCGGCACGCCGTGCTCGGGGATGAAGCCGCACACGCGGGCATAGCGCCACGCCGGCCCGGGATCGAGCGCGACGGCGGGGCGCACGAGACGCAAGGCGGGCAGCTGCGCCGGACGCCCGCGCTTGACGATGCCCGACAGCGCGCGTGCGTAGAGCCGCGCGGGTGTGGGCAAGGTTTCCACGACCACAGTCCTCGGCCGCACCCCGTCGCGCCGCGCGAGTTCGGATGTGTGGTTGCCGCCGAACGGATCTCCGGGTTCTTGCATGCTCAGGCTCCGATCAGGCTTTGTCCGCACACGCGCACCACCTGCCCGCTGATGCCGCCCGAGCCGGGATGCGCGAGCCACGCGATGGTCTGCGCGACGTCGACCGGCTGGCCGCCTTGGGAGAGCGAATTCAGGCGGCGGCCGGCTTCGCGAAGGGTCAACGGCATTTTCGCTGTCATCTCCGTTTCGATGAAGCCCGGCGCGACCGCGTTGATCGTGATGCCGCGCGCGCGCAACAGCGGCGCCATGCTTTGCACGCGGCCGATCACGCCCGCTTTCGAGGTCGCATAATTAGTCTGGCCGGCATTGCCCGCGATGCCGCTGATCGACGACACGCCGATGATGCGTCCGCCGTCGCGCAGAATGCCGGCCGCGAGCAACGCGTCGTCGATGCGCTCCTGTGCGGAGAGGTTGATGTCGAGCACGCTTTGCCAGGCCGCTGCCGTCATCTTCGCGATGGTCTTGTCTTTGGTGATGCCGGCGTTGTGCACGACGATGTCCACGCCGTCGTCGTCGAGCGCGGCGGCGATCTGCGCGGGAGCTTCCGGCGCGGCGATGTCGAAGGCAAGCGGCGTGCCGTTCAACTGGCGCAAGGTCGCGTCGAGCGCGTCGCGCGCAGACGGAATGTCGACCCCGATCACGTGCGCGCCTTGTGCCGCCAGCACGCCCGCAATCGCCGCGCCGATGCCGCGCGCCGCGCCTGTCACCACCGCGCGCCGGTTCGCGAGCGGCGCGTGCCAGTCGAAAGGCGTGGACTCCACGGCGTCGGCACCGTCGGCGGAAACCTGCACGACCTGGCCCGACACGTAGGCCGAGCGCGGCGACAGAAAGAAGCGCAGCGTAGACTCCATCCCATGCTCGGCACCCGCGCCGACATACACCAGATTCGCTGTCACGCCGCGCCGCGCCTCCTTGCCGAGCGAACGCACGAGGCCTTCGAGCGCGCGTTGCGCGGTCCACTGCCGCGGGCTCGCGCAGTCTTGCGGCGGCCGGCCGAGCACGACAATGCGGCCGCACTTGCCGAGCGAGCGCAGCGTGTCGTGAAAAAACGCATGCAGCGGTTCGAGCTGGCTGCTGTCCTCGATACCGCTCGCGTCGAAGATCAGCGCGGCAAGACGCGCGGCCGAGCCGGAATCCGCGGGCTCGAACCGCCCCGTCATCAGACCATGGCGATGCGCGAGCGGCATCCACAGGCCGGCGCTTGCATGCGCGACGCTCGTCACGCCGATGCTTGCCACCAGATTCGCGAGCGCATCCAGCAGACGCGGTTCGCGCCCCGCGCCGATTGCAACGAGCCCCTCGAACTCGGGGCGATCCGCGCGATAGCGGCGCAGCACCTCGGGCTTCGGAAGCCCCAGCGAGCGCGCAAGGCGCGCGCCGAACGGCGAATTGACGAAGTTCAGGTAAGCGTCGTTCATATTGTTCGTGGCTCCGCCGGATACGCCTGCACGTCCGTCAGTGTGTACTCAGTCTGCGGCCAGTGTGCACCCAGTTTCGCGCGCCGGCGTGTTTCCAGGCGAGCTTTTTTCATGCGATGGCGAATTCGCGTTGTCACTCACAGCTCCGCCGCTTCCAGCGCGTTGTCGAGCGCCTCCTGACGGCGTTGCAGATGGGCGAGCAGGTCGAAGTCGGCAGAAAAATCGTCGACTTTCACGACGAGCGCGGCGTAGCGCGCGTAATCGTCGAGCACGCGCCGCTCGTCCGCATCGATCAGACCTTGCTGCAGCGCGGCGTCGGCCCATGCGGGGAGTTGCACGGCGCTCTGCGGCATGGGTTCGAGGCGCCGCGCCTTGACCGCTTCGCGAAGCTTCTGCTCGATCTGCGTCACGCGCGGGTTGAGCGCGAAGACGAGCTCGCCATAGCCGAGCGCGTCGACATCCGGATGCGGCACGTACGAATCGGCGACCAGCCGGTCGCGCGCGGCGCCGGGCGTCTGCATCAGCTGCGCGATCTCGCTGCCGAGGCGGTCCGACGGCTCGCGGTACGGCAGACCGAACGGGAAGGCGAGCAGGCGCACGAGCCCCGCGGCGAGGCGATTCGGATAGTTCGCGAGCACGCCGTCGAGAGCCTGTTGCGCGCGATAAAGCGAGTCTTCGACGCCCCAGCGCACGAGCGGCAGATCGTCTTCCTGACGGCCTTCGTCCTCGAAACGCTTGAGCGTCGCCGAAATCAGATAGAGCTGCGAGAGCACGTCGCCAAGACGCGCCGAGATGCGTTCGCGGCGTTTCAGATCGCCGCCGAGCACGAACATGGAGACGTCCGCGAGCAGCGCGAACACCGTGGCCATGCGCGTCGCGGCGCGATAGTAGCGGTGCAGCGGCGCATGGGCCGCACGCGGCGTCGCGATGAAAGCACCGCCGCTCAGGCCGTACACGAAGCTGCGCACCACGTTCGAGAGCGTAAAGCCGAGGTGGCCGAAGAACGCGTCGTCGAAATCGCGCAGCGCTTGAGCGCGGTCGGCTTCGCGCGTCGCGCTCATTTCCTTCAGCACGTAGGGATGGCAGCGGATCGCGCCCTGGCCGAAGATGATCAGGCAGCGGGTAAGAATGTTCGCGCCTTCGACCGTGATCGCAATCGGCACCTGCTGATATGCGCGCGCCAGAAAGTTCGACGGCCCCATGCAGATGCCTTTGCCGCCGGCGACGTCCATCGCGTCGTTGATCACCGTGCGGGCGCGCTCGGTAATGTGATATTTGGCGATTGCCGAAATGACCGAGGGTTTTTCGCCGAGATCGACCGCGTGCGCCGACAGGCGGCGCGCGGCGTCCATCACATACAGATTGCCGCCCATGCGGCCGAGCGCTTCCTGCACGCCTTCGAACTTGCCGACGGCCGTGCGGAACTGGCGGCGCACCGCGGCATAGGCGCCCGTGCCGCGCACGGCGATCTTCGCCATGCCGACATTCGACGACGGCAGGGAGATCGCGCGCCCGGCCGCGAGACATTCCATCAGCATGCGCCAGCCGTTGCCCACTTGCGCGCGTCCGCCGATGACCCAGTCGAGAGGAATAAAGACGTCTTTGCCCGAGTTCGGGCCGTTCTGGAACACGGCGTTCAGCGGCCAGTGACGCCGGCCGATGTTCACGCCCGGATGATCGGTCGGAATGAGTGCGCAGGTAATGCCGGGTTCGTCGTTCGCGCTGAGCAGATGGTCCGGATCGAGCGCGCGAAAGGCGAGGCCGAGCACCGTCGCGATCGGCCCGAGCGTGATGTAGCGCTTGTCCCACGTCACGCGAAAGCCGAGCGTCTCGCGGCCCTCGAACAGGCCCTTGCAGACGATGCCGACGTCCGGAATCGCGGCGGCGTCCGAACCGGCGTAAGGGCTCGTCAGCGCGAAGCAGGGGATTTCCTCGCCGCGCGCAAGACGCGGCAAATAGTGGTTCTTCTGCTCGTCGGTGCCGTAATGCATCAGCAGTTCCGCGGGGCCGAGCGAATTGGGCACCATCACCGAGACGGCGGCGGCCGAGCAGCGCGTGGCGAGCTTCATGATGACCTGCGAATGCGCGTAGGCGGAGAACTGCTTGCCGCCGTACTGCTTCGGAATGATCATGCCGAGAAAGCCGCGCTCCTTGACGAACTGCCATGCTTGCGGCGACAGATCCTGCCACACCATGGTGGTTTCCCAGTCGTTCGCGAGATCGCACAGCTCTTCGCATTCGTTGTCGAGGAATGCCTGCTCTTCGGCGCTCAGGGTGGCGGGGCCGTAGCCGAGCAGCGTGTCCCAGTGAGGGCGGCCGGAGAACAGTTGCGCGTCCCACCAGACGGTGCCGGCTTCGATCGCGTCGCGCTCGGTCGGCGACATCTCCGGCAGGATCTTGCGGAAAACGTCGAGCACCGGCCTCGCGAGCCACGCGCGCCGCAGCGGCTTCACGGCGAGCACGAGCGCGGGCAGCACCAGCACGATGGCGAAGAATGTGGTTGCCGCAGCGCCCGCTGCGCCGCTCACGCGCACGGCCACGACCCACGCGATCATGAAGGCCAGCCACCCGGGCGCGCGCGCCTGAGCGTACACGAGCGCCAGCATGCCCACCACCAGCAGCAAGACGAACCACGACATGACGTTTCCTCCCTGATTCCACGCTGCGTACGCATGCCTGCCCGGCGCGCGGACGGTTCGCGTTGTTCTTGATCTTGTGCGAGCAGGCTTGCGTCGATGGGCGCGGTGCCTGCCGCTGTCAGTCTGTCAAGCGGCCCCGTGTGGGCGGCGCACTTACGTTGCGCCGTGCAACGCGTGCGGCAGCACGGCACGGGCTTCAAGCGCGCCGCCGCGCGGCTCGCCGTCGAAGCCTGCTGTCGCGGACGAAGCGCGCGTGCCCGAGGCGGCCGGCGCAAGAAACGCGTCTGCCGGGCAGGGCGACAAACCCGAGCCGCCGGCTTCGTCGGGCGCTTCATGGGCTGCGGCGGCCGCCTTGTGCTCGCGGTTTGGCGCGGCGCCGTCGGAACCGGCGCTCGTGTCTGCGGCTGTATCGGAGTCCGTCGCGTCGCCGAGTACGGCCGCGAACATCGCCAGTTGCGACGCATCCGGCAGCGGCGCCTTGAGCGCGGCGACCATCAGCGAGGCGAGGCGGGCGATCAGTTGCAGGTCGTTCATCGACTTGCCCTGCGAGAACTCGGCGATGAGGCTCTCGGTGTCGGCGCCCGCCAGCACGCCGGACAGCGCGCCGATCGCGAAGTGCAGACGCCAGCCCAATTCCTCGCGCGGCAGATGCGGCAGCGCGCGCTGGAACGCGTCGAAAAAACGCACGGCCACCGACGCATAGTGCGCGTTCAGAAAGTCGCGAATGAATGCAGACGGATCCGTGTAGGCGCGGCCCAGCAGTCGCAGGAACGCCTTGCCGCCCACGCGCGGATCGCGCGAGAGCCGCAGCGCCGGAATGAACATCGCGCCGAGCACGTGCTCGCAGGTGAGCCGCTCGCCGAGCATATGGTCGAAGCGCTCGAGCAGCTTCACGCGCTCCTCGTTGAGGCGGTCGAGCCGGCGCGACAGCATGGAATGAATCAGCGATTCCTTGCTGCCGAAGTGATAGTTGACCGCCGCCAGATTCACTTCGGCGCGCGAAGTAATCTGGCGCAGCGACATGGCCTCGTATCCGCAATCGATGAAGAGCGTCTCAGCGGCGTCGAGGATGCGTGACTTGGTATCGCCGGCGTGCCGGCTCGTTGTGCGACCTGCCATGTTGCGTCTCCAGTTGCCGGGCGCCCGGCCCGCAAACAGGCGCTTCAAATGTCAATTTGAAACAGCCGTTTTTTTCAGGATAAGAAGGATGATGAAGCTCGGCAAGGGTTGGTTGTCGATTAACTCCTCTAGAAGACCTGAAGACAAACCGCGCGCCTTGCGCGCGGAAACAAAAAGGCCGTTCCGACGAATCGGAACGGCCTCGTATGAATGAACAAGCGGTTTGGCCCTGCGCGTGTGCGCTATGTACTGTGCGGCACGCGCTTCATGCCGCGGCGGTTTTTGCCGCCTTTTGTCTATTGTGCCCGATAACCGCGCGGCGAAATAGCTGTTTAGTTCGAACGCTTAAAGCTGTTGTCCGGCGGGGCGGCCTTGTACAGGTTCGCCCACGTGCGCGGCCGACTGCGTCATGTCGATGCCGCGGCGTTCGCGGCTAAACGGAATCAGCGCGCAGATCACGAGCGCGACGATGCCGATCACGACCGCCATCACAAGCGCATAGTTGTTGCCGTGGGCTTCGGCGGCGCTCGCCTGCAGCGGCCCGTTCACCGACGCGATCAGATTGCCGAGCTGATACACGAGCCCCGGAAAGGTCGCGCGAATTTCGTCGGGCGAGATCTCGTTCAGGTGGACCGGAATCACGCCCCACGCGCCCTGCACGGAGATCTGCATGAGGAACGCGCCCACCGCGAGCAGCACCGGCGTGCTCGAAAAAGCCCACAGCGGCAGCACCGGCAGTGCGATCAGCGCGGATATGAAGATCGCGCGCTTGCGTCCGATCTTCTCCGACAACATGCCGAAAAAGAGCCCGCCGCAGATCGCGCCGATGTTCAGCGTAATGGTGATGAGCGACACCGTGTGCGCGTCGAAGTGATGCTGCACGCGCAGGAAAGTGGGGTACAGGTCCTGCGATCCGTGCGAGAAGAAGTTGAAGGCGGTCATGAGCACGATCGCATAGAGCGAGAGCTTGACGTTCTGCTTCAAGGTGGCGACGAGGCCGGGGCGCGCCTGTTTCTCCAGCGTCTTGAAGGCGGGCGACTCGGGCACGTGCGCGCGGATGTACAGCACGAGCAGCGCAGGCAGCACGCCGACAAAGAACATGCCGCGCCAGCCGATGTACTGATAGAACACGCCGAACACGACCGAAGCGAGCAGGTAGCCGCTCGGATAGCCGGCTTGCAGCAGGCCGGACACGATGCCGCGCGATTTGGGCGGCACGGTTTCCATCGTCAACGCGCCGCCCACGCCCCATTCGCCGCCCATGGCGATGCCGAAAAGCGCGCGCAGCACGAGGAGGATGGCGAGGTTCGGCGAGAAGCCCGACAGCAATTCGAGCAGCGAGAAGCAAGCGATGTTGACCATCAGCGTGGGCCGGCGGCCATAGCGGTCCGCGAGCCAGCCGAAAATCAGCGCGCCGAGCGGGCGCATCATCAGCGTCAGCATAATGCCGAATGCGACTTCCGGGATTTTCGTATTGAATTCCGCCGCAATATCTTTCAATACGAACACCATCAGGAAGAAATCGAAGGCGTCGAGTGTCCAGCCGAGATAGGCGGCGATCGTGACGTTTCTCTGTTCGCGTGTCCAGCTCATTGTTTGTTCTCCTCGTCTCCACCTGGTTTTCATTGACCCGCGGGCGACGCCCGTGCCGGCAGACCCGTGCCACGGCCATCGAGCGCGAGTGTACGCCCACCTTTAAGCGCCTGCAGGAATCACCGCGGCGTTATGGGTGTTAATCCTAGAGCAATAAACGTGCTGAATGGGAGATTCAAGGGGAATGTCGGCTTGACGTAATAATTGTATTGACGGTGTTTGCCAAAGCGTTTGGAGTATGTAATGGAATTATTGCCGATCGGGCGTTGAATGCGGTCGGCGGAACTTCATTGTTTTGCGAAGCGCAAGTCGGCTTTACCGATGCGCGAGGCCGCGACGGTAGAATGCGATGAATACCGACTGTCGGCGGTTGCCAACGAATGAGCCCCCAATGCGATGACTGATACGAGACCCCCGACGACACCCCCGACGACACCCCCGGCTTCAACCGCGCCTGCGGCAATCCAGGCGCCGTTCTCGATCCTGTTCGTCGACGACGACGAGATGTCGCGCAATCACTTCGCGCGCGCCGTGGGCAACGATTATCGCGTGCATCTTGCGCAGAATCCCGACGAGGCGATGGCGCTGCTGCGCGAGCTGGGGCCGGACATCGCCGTGCTCGTCACCGACTTTCGCATGCCCGGCCGCGACGGCGGCCATCTGCTGCGCGAGGTCGGCGACGCGTATCCGCAAATCGTGCGTATTCTCGTGACCGCCTATGCCGACAAGGACATGCTGCTGCAGACCTTCAACACCGGCGACCTGTTCCGCATCCTCGAAAAGCCGCTTCGCGTGGAATCGGTGCGCGAGGTGCTGCGTCAGGCGGTGGCGCGCTACGCCGAGCGGGAAACGCGTCAGCAGCGGCTCCTCGCCATGGACGAGACCCTCGCGTTTCTTGCCCACGAGCTCAATACGCCGCTTGCCGCCATCTCGCTCTTTGCGCGTTCGGTCGAAAACGACGTCGCGCAGGAATACGACCCGCAGCGTCAGCGCGAGATCGGTCTCGCGGCCACCTCCATGCTCAACAACGCGCAGTACTGCCTGACGCTGATCTCGTCGTTCTGGGCGACCGTGCATAAAAGCGGCGGCCCGCAGTCCGCGACAGGCAGCGCGGTGCGCGAGGTGAAGGCGACGCGTCTCGTCGCCACGTTGCTCGACTCGTATCCGTTTGCGGGCGCGCAGCGCGAATGGGTCGACGTCGAGGCGCGCGGCGATTTCGTCGTTCACGCCATGCCCAATTGCGTCGCGCTGGTGCTTTCTTCGCTGATGTCCAATGCGTTGCGCGCGCTCGAGGGCTGCCGGTCGCCCTCGCTGCGCGTCGAAGTGGTGTGCGAGCCGGAGCCGGAGATTCGCCTGCACGACAATGGTCCCGGCATCGCGCCCGAGGTCAAGGCGCGCCTGCTGCTCGATCCGGTGACCACGCACGCGGGACGCGGCGGCCACGGCATGGGCATGATTTTTTGCAACCGCATCATGCAGTCGTTCGGCGGCGGGCTGCGGATCGAATCGACGCTCGGCGAGGGCACGACCGTGACGATGCGCTTTCCCGGACTCAGAGGCCGCGTTCAGGGCGGCGCGCGCGAGGAGGCGTCGGACGGCCACGCCGCCTGATCGCGGGTTGGGAGCCGACGCCTTTTCAATGCTCGCGCATCGCGAGACCGCTCGGGCTTGCGGAGTCGGCGTTTCCTGTCTGCGGCGCCTGCTTTGTTGGTTCCAACGGTTCCAACGGTTCCAGCGGTTCGTGCCGGCCTTGCGCTGCGCTTGTGAGCTCCAGATAGCGATGCAGCGCCTCGGCCGAGCGCTCGCCTAGCTCGCCGATCCGTTCGAGCCAGTCGGGTTCCGCAGGCCACGCACCTTCCAGCGTGCGCGGATAGATCTGCCGCGTGAACTGATGCAGCGCCTTCGCGCCGATGTTGCCGCTCGCGCCGAGCAGCAGATGCAGCGCGCCGTGTGCCGCGTCCAGATCGCCCTTCGCGGCATGTTCACGGAGCTGCGCAATCAGCGCGCGAAGCTGCCCGATCCCACTTGCAAAGGATGCGTCGAGGAGGCCTAGCGCGGCCAGTTCTCCGAGTTGATGCCGGTCGAGCAGCTCGCTTTGCCCGGCGGCGGGCGAGTCGGCCCATTGCGCCTCGGCCGTCGCCGCCAAAGCAGCGAGTCCGGCCGAAGCCGAGGGTCCCGGCGCTCGCGACAAGGCCGGCGCACGGCGCGCCTCGCTCCCCGCGTCATGCATATTGGCTACACCGCCGCCTTGCTGCGCAAACTGCCTCGTGAGGCACGCGTACAGCGAACCGACCTGCACGGGCTTGACCAGGACCTCGTTCATGCCGATGTTCATGCAGGCCTGCACCGAGCCGATGTCCGACTGGCTCGTGAGCGCGATGATCGGCACGTTCGCGTAGGCATCGGGGCGCGCGCGAATCGCTGCCGCCGTTTCGAGGCCGCCCATGCCCGGCATGTTCATGTCGACCACGACCGCATCGATGGCGGTCGCTTCGTCGAGCCGGTCGAGCACCGCCTGCCCATGCTCCGCTTCGACGACGCTCGCACCGAAGCGCTCCAGATACGCTTTCGCGACGAGCCGGCTGTAGGTGTCGTCGTCGGCGACGAGAATCGACTTGCCGGAGAAGTCGTCGAAGCGCTGATTCAGATGCCGCCGGTTGCCGTTCTCGAAGAGCGCCTGCAATGACGCGAAGAGTTCGATCACGCTGCACGACTTGCTGATCATGTCGTCCATGCCGGCGCGCCGCGCCAATACCCGCGCAATATTGCCCGGCTCGGACGTGTACGCGGCGACGAGCACGTTCCAGTTCGGATGATCGCGCCCGGCGCGCAGTTGCTCGGTGGCGGTGTAGCCGTCGAGCACCGGCATGTTGACGTCCATCAGCACGAGGTCGTAAGTGGCCGCGTCGCGCAGCATCGTCAGCGCGACATGGCCGTTGTCGGCCTCGTCCACCTCGGCGCCTACCTTCGACAGGCTGCGCCGCGTGCGGGCGCGCTGAGCGGCGTCGTCGTCGGCGAGAAGAATGCGTTTGCCCTTGAGCACGGCGGTGGCGCGCTCCGTCACGGCGCGCTCGTGCGCCGCCACCTCGCTTTCGGTGACAGGGGGAAAGTGCAACGTGAATTGCGTGAACTTGCCCGGCTCGGACTTGCACGCGATGCTGCCGCCGAAGGCGCGCATCGCGCGCTGGCAGTAGGCGAGTCCGAGGCCCGTGCCGGCCGAGTTGCCGGCCGTGCGAAACGGCTCGAACAGATGCGGCAGGATCTCCGGCGCAATGCCGCTGCCGGTGTCGCGCACGGTGACGGCGTGGCGGTCCACGGTGAGCGTGAGCGTTGCCGAAGGCAGCGGCGCAATGTGATGCAGCGCGTTCTTGATCAGGTTGAAGAGCGTGAACAGGTAGACGGTCTCGTCGACCTTGAAGGTGAAATCCTCGAGCACCACGAGGCGCACCTTGCCGCGCTCCTTCTTATCGGCAAAGCCGTATTCGTCGAGCGCCTTGCGGGTGGTCGCCGCCGCGCTCAGGTAGGTGAGGGAATCCGAGCGGATCTGCTTCGCGCTGACTTCGTCGAGCGTCATGGCGATCACGCGCAGGCCGCGCTCGATCGAGAGCTGCCCATGCGCGAGATGCCGGTACAGCAGCGCCGCGCCCGCGCCCGACAGCGCGGGCACACGGCCGGCCTCCGTGAGCGCCGGCAGCGTTTCCTCGACGCGATCGAGCACATGCTTGAGCTGGCTGAGCGGGTTGCGCATTTCATGAGCGATGGAGCCGGCGAGCGCCTGCAACGCCCGGTTCTTCTCGACGAAAATGCGCCCCTTGCTGATGGCGTGGGCGAACAGCATGCTGCACAACACGACGACCGGCAGCACCGCGAGATCCGACTGGTTCGCGGTGCTGAGCACAATCGGAGCCGGCGAGCTGGCTGCCGCCGCCAGCCCGCCCGCCAGCATGCCGGCGCCGATACAGCCCATCAGCAGGAATGGATTGTCGATGCACAGCGCCATGATGAAGATCATCATGACCTCGGTCATCATCCACATGGTGGAGAACGCGTTTCTGATTGCGAGGAAGGTGCACACGAACGGCAGCACGTAGATGAGGCACACGTGCCAGTAGATCAGCAGGTACTGGTTGAAGCGCCTCGGCCAGCGCGCCTGGAAGATCAACGGAATGCAGATCAACGCCGCACTCAGGCGCAGCGGCAGGTTGTCGTACGGCTGCGGCAGGATGTAAGTCCACACGACGTAATAGACGGGGTGGCACACGAGGCCGAGTACGCCTCCCCATCGAATTGCAAACCGGCTTCGTTCGAGCACGTCCTGCATGCTTTCGCGCGGTATGATCATCTGGCCTCCAGTGACATTGACGACCCGGTCAATTCATATTTGCGGTCACGCCCAGATCGAGGTTGATCGCCGAGCCGTCCTTGCCGTGAAAAGGTCCGACCGAGAATCCGTACTTTTTCAACAGGCCATGAGTATAGGAAACGGACCATACAGGCGGGCTGCCGATAATGAAGTCGGAAGCGATACCTTCCTGCCAGGCGGCATAGCCCTCGGCAAAACAGGTGTAGCAGTCGCGCGTGCTGGGCAGCCTGAACGGGAACCTGGAGTCGAGGCCGGCCGGGCCGCGCGCGAAACATTCAATATATAGCGTATGTCCGCGAGATGCGAGTTCGGCCTCCACGCTCGCGGCACGCGGGTGCGAGTCGTCGATCCAGAAGCGCGCCCGCTTCAGGTCCGCGGCGCTGAGATAGGGCACGCTGGTGCTGCTTGCGAGGATCGCACCGTCGAACTGCGGCAGCGGTCGGTCGGGGCTGAAGGTGTGCACCGAGACCTTCGTGTGTCCGAGCAGGTCGGCGGCCATCAGTTCGCGCGCCTGATCGGCCAGCAGATTGGCCTTGTCCGGCAAGTCGATCAGCACCAGCTCGCGCGGGGCTTCCTTGTACAGCAGGTACTTCGCCACCGTCGTGCCGAGCCTTCCCGCCGCGCCGAAGAGCGCGAGCTTCGTCTTGCCGAACTCGAGGTCGAGTTCATTGCAGCAGTGAATGGCCCAATCTTTGAGCATGGCCGCGGTCGCCGCGTGGCCGGTGGTGATGTGAGGCGGCTTGATCTGCCGCGGCAACGCGCCGTAGTTGCAGGCGTAAGGCGTGGAGGCGCCCATCGCGACCATATTCAGGCCGGCCTGCCTCGCCAGTTCCAGCGCGGGGAAGAATTGCGTCTCGCGAAACCGCTTGATGCCGCGCGGACTGCCGAGCCAAAGCTCGAGCGGCACCGGGCAGGCAATATTCGCGCCGATCATCTGCGAACCCGAGTAGATGGGCGAGGCAATGAAAGGCGGCGTGCGCCAAAGCTCTTCTTCAAATGACGTGTTGCGGGCTTTTACATTGTGAAAGGAGAAAGACAGCGTGTCCCAGTCTGTGGCGTGAAAAAGAAAGCCGACACCGCCCTGGCGCGCCGGCAGATTGTCGCGGATCTGCTCGGGGTGCAGGGTGTGCTTGAGCGTCAGCGGCGCACCCGACAGGGGCGGCCGCGAAGTGCTGCGCCCGTCTTCGGAGATTGACGGTTCGTTGTAAAGAGACGTTGCCATTTTGATTGTTCCTTTGGTTTCCTGTGGTTGACCCGCGCCGTGAGTCAGCGCGGCTTCGCCGGCCGGCGTTTGACCGGCGATCCATCAACTCTAGAGAAATCCAATAGTTTTTGTCCGTGTGTTCGTGCGCATCGTCCACCGCACGGGGAGGGCGGGGAGGACGGGCGTTGCGCAGCCGCGCAGAAAAACCGCGGCCGGAATGTGCCTTGCTGCCTGTCCGACTACGGGAGCGGCGTTCGCGCATGGCGCGCCGCTTGTTGAAGATCCGACTCGTCAAATGGAGGATTCCATGACGCACGAAGCGTTTCAGTCCTGTATTTCAGCGTGCGACGCGTGCGCAATCGCGTGCGGCCACTGCGCGGGCGCCTGCCTCGCGGAAGAGGGCGTGGCCGACATGACCGGCTGCATCAAACTCGACATCGACTGCGCGGCGGCGTGCCACTTCGCGTCGGCGGCCATGGCGCGCGGCAGCAGCGAAGCCCGCACGATCTGCCGCATGTGCGCGGACATCTGCGAAGCCTGCGCCAACGAATGCGGCAAGCACGACGCGCAGCATTGCAAGGATTGCGCGGCGGCTTGCCGCGCTTGCGCGCAAGCGTGCCGGGCCATGGCTTCGTGATCCGCGTGGCGAGCCGCACGCGCTCGCCGCGCCTTACAAGCCTGAAAACCGCGTGCTAGACTTCGCGCTTATGTACGACTGGCGCAAACTCTTCATCGTTTTCCTGCTGGCACTGAGCCTCCCGGTTCAGTCGTTCGCGGCCGTCGCGATGAAGTGTGCCGCGGGTCCGGCTCGCGAGAGCGAGCCGGCTCATCAGCACGTCGTCCAGCCTGAGCAGGTTGCGCTGCACGCAGACCTGCACCAGCATGCGGCGCCCCGCGTCGATCATTTGCAGGCGGACGGCCACCAGCATGGCGGCGCGGAACACGCGCACGCGCATGCGTGCTCGACCTGCGCGTCCTGCTGCTTGGGCGCCGCGATGCTGTCCGTACCGGCGTTGCCGTCTTCCACCCGCATCGTCGATTCGTTCGAACCCGCGCCTCATCCCACACCCGCCGCGTCGTTCCTGACGGGCGGTATCGAACGGCCGCCCAGGTCCATTTCCGTCTGATTCCCGCATCCGCAGCGAGGCGCTGCGGCAGGACCATTTTTCCGCAAGACCGCCCGACGGTCTGCGGATGATTCACGACGAGAACTTTCATGCGAACCATTCGTGCAGCGCTCCTCGGCGCGAGCGCGGCGTTGCCGCTGCTCGCGCAGGCGGCGCAAAGGCCCGACCCGGCGGACGCCGGTGCGTCGGTGCCGGCCATAAGCGCGCCGTCCGCATTCGACGGCTACACCCCGTATAGCGACCGCGAAGGCGCAAGCTGGCAACAGCTGAACAGCGCGCTCGTGCCACAGCGGCCGGTGACCGGCCACATGAACGATGCGCAGCCGGGCGCGGCATCGGCCGCGAGGGGCGGTCATCAGCACGAGGGCGAATCGAGATGACGCGATACCTCATGCACCAGCGCCTTACCGGCGTCGCCATCGCGGCGGTCTTCCTCACCGGTTGCAGCACTTTTTCAAAGGACGGCGGGTTCGACAGCGTGTCCTCGGTTGCGGCGGAGCGGCTTCACAAGGACGCGGTCTACGTGAAGACCGACGAGGACCGCGACGCTGTCCTCAGGCGCACGCAGGAACTGCTGGCGGCGCCGCTCGGCATGGACGACGCCGTCCAGCTGGCGTTGCTCAACAACCGCGGGCTGCAGGCTGCGTACGCCGAACTCGGCATGTCCGAGGCCGACCTCGTGCAGGCGGGGCGCTTGCCGAACCCGGGCTTCACCTTCAGCCGCACGCATTGGAGCGACGGCTTCGGCATCGGCCGCACTTTGTCGATGAGCGTGTTGGGGGTGCTGACGCTGCCCGCGGCGACCCGCATCGAAAGCCGGCGCTTCGAAGAAACGAAGCTCGAGACCGCGAACGTCATGCTCGCGGTGGCCGCCGACGCGCGCCGGGCCTACGTGAACGCGGTGGCCGCGGCGCAGGCGGCGCACTACGCGGCGCAGGTGAAGGACACGGCGCAGGCGGGCGCGGAGCTCGCGCTGCGCATGCGTCAGGCGGGCAACTTCAGCAAGCTCGACTACGCGCGCGAGCAGGCCTTCTACGCGGAAGCGGCCGCGCGTCTCGCAAAGGCACGGCAGCAGGCGCTTGCGGCTCGTGAGAAGCTCACGCGGACCCTGGGCTTATGGGGCTCGGCGACGCAGTACACGCTGCCGGAGCGGCTGCCCGACTTGCCGAAGGACCGGCCGCAATTCGCCGGGCTGGAAAGCTTTGCGATCAGAAATCGCCTCGACATTCAGGCGGCGCAACTGCGTACGCAAAGCGTCGCCGCCTCGCTCGGCTTGAGCCGGGCAACACGCTTCGTCAATGTGCTCGATGCCGGTTATCTCAACAACTTCGAAAGCGACAAAGGGCATGAGCGCGGCTACGAAATCAGCGTCGAGATTCCGCTGTTCGACTGGGGCGGCGCCAAGGTGGCGCGCGCCGAAGCGATCTATATGCAGTCGGCGAGCCGGCTCGCGCAGACCGCGATCGACGCGCGCTCCGAGGTCCGCGAATCGTATGCCGCGTGTCTGACGAGCTACGACGTCGCAAAGCACTATCGCGACGAGGTCGTGCCGCTTGCCAAAAGCATCTCCGACGACATGCTGCTGCGCTACAACGGCATGCTCGCGAGCGTGTTCGAGCTGCTCGCCGACTCGCGCGATCAGATCGCGGCGGTCAACGGCTACATCGACGCGCTCAAGGATTACTGGCTTGCGCAGACCGATCTGGAGCAGTCGCTGGGCGGGCGCCTGCCGCCGCTGGCGATGCCGCTGCCGCCTGGCGTGCCGGCGGTGCCTGCCGTGTCCGCCAGGCCCGCTCCGTCCGCTGACCCTGCCTCGCCCCCGGCGCGCGAGCCGCAGGACTCAGCTGTTCCCACGCCGCCATCACAAGCTACCCACGCGCACGGCGCGTCGTCGAACCCTGAAGGTGAATGAACATGCTCTCTCGTCGAACGTTTCTCGGCGGTTCCGGCGCCGCGCTGGTCGGCGCGGCGCTCGTCAGCAAGGCCGGCGCGGCGTCGCTGCCCGAAGCACCCATCATGCAAACGACGGCGACCCAGCCGCCGCTTGCGCCGCCCAACGGCCGGCCGTACACGCCGGTAGCCACGCTGAACGGCTGGACTTTGCCGTGGCGCATGAAGAACGGCTGGAAGGAATTCCATCTGATCGCCGAGCCGGTCGTGCGCGAGATGGCGCCCGGCATGAAGGCGAACCTGTGGGGCTATAACGGCCAGGCGCCGGGGCCGACCATCGAGGCCGTGGAAGGCGACAAGGTTCGCATCTTCGTGACCAACAGACTGCCCGAGCACACCACCGTGCATTGGCACGGCATGCGCGTGCCCTGCGGCATGGACGGCGTGGGCGGTCTCACGCAGCCGCATATTCCGCCTGGCAAGACCTTCGTCTACGAGTTTCAGCTCGAAGGCCACGGCACATTCATGTATCACCCGCATGCCGACGAGATGGTGCAGATGGCCATGGGCATGATGGGCACATTCGTCGTGCATCCGAAGCAGCGCGGCGCGATGGCGGTGGACCGCGACTTCGTGTTCCTCATGTCGGCGTACGACATCGACCCCGGCAGCTTCACGCCGCGTGTCAACGAGATGACCGACTTCAACATGTGGACGTGGAATGCGCGCGTGTTTCCGGGCATCGACCCGCTGCCCGTGCGGGCCGGCGACCGCGTGCGCATCCGCTTCGGCAACCTCACGATGACCAATCACCCGATCCATCTGCATGGCTACAGCTTCGAGGTGGCGGGCACCGACGGCGGCTGGATCCCGCCGTCCGCGCGCTGGCCCGAGGTGACAGTCGACGTCGCGGTCGGCCAGATGCGCGCGATCGAATTCACGGCGGACCGGCCGGGCGACTGGGCCTTCCATTGCCACAAGTCGCATCACACGATGAATGCGATGGGGCACCAGGTTCCGAACCTGATCGGCGTCGAGCAGAAGGACCTCGCGAAGCGCATCGGCAAGCTGGTGCCGGACTATATGGCGATGGGCAGCAGGGGCGGCTCGATGGGCGGAATGGAGATGCCGCTGCCCGACAACACGCTGCCGATGATGACCGGCACGGGCCCGTTCGGCGCGCTTGAAATGGGCGGCATGTTCAGCGTCGTGAAAGTGCGTCAGGGGCTCGGCCGCAACGATTACCGCGACCCGGGCTGGTACCGGCATCCAGAAGGCACGGTGGCTTTCGAATACACCGGCGAGCTGCCGGCCGGTTGATGTCGCCATGCGAGCCGGGCCTCGGGCAGGGCTCACTTTCTGATCAATTTTGCTTTGGAGAACGTAATGAAGAACGCAACGGCTTCGGCTGTCATGGTGTGTGCGCTGGCTGTCTGCACGAGCGCTTATGCAGGCGGCCATACGCATGAGATGAGCGAGGCAGGCGATACAAGTGATGCAAGCAGCATGAACATTGCCGATAGCGCGAATCACCGTATGTCGCACGGCGAAGTCCGCAAGGTCGATGTCGCCGCCGGCAAGCTGACCATCAGGCACGGGCCGCTCGAGAACCTCGGCATGGACGCGATGACGATGACCTTCAAGGTCAAGGACCCGGCCATGCTGTCGCAGGTGAAAGCGGGCGACAAGATCGATTTCGTCGCCGAGGAAGTGGGCGGCGCGCTCACAGTCGTCGAGCTTCACAAGCAGTGAGCCCGTAGCGGCAATATATTTTCCGTGCGATGGAATAGCTGCGCGGGTGCGCTGTTTACGCCTATGACAGTGCCGATTTCCCGCAGCTATCCACCACGAGGCCGCCTTGAGTTCTACAACGATTCAACCCGCCTGGGTCCGCATCTCACACTGGGTCAATGCGCTCGCCGTCATGCTGATGGTGACGAGCGGCTGGCAGATCTACAACGCATCGCCGATCTTCGCGGGCTGGCGCTTTCCCGCCGCAATCACGCTGGGCGGCTGGCTCGGCGGCGCGTTGCAGTGGCACTTCGCCGTCATGTGGATGCTGGTCGCGAATTTCGCCGTGTACGTCGCGCTCAACCTCGCTTCGGGGCGCTTTCAGCGCAAACTGCTGCCCGTCAGCGCCGGGTCGCTCGCGAGCGATCTGCTCGACGCGCTGCGCGGCAAGCTGAAGCATGACGACCTCGCGCGCTACAACGCGGTGCAGAAGTCGGCCTATCTCGTCGTCATCGCCGATATCGCGCTCGTCATCGTGTCGGGGCTCGCGATCTGGAAGTCCGTGCAATTTCCCTTGCTGCGCACGCTGATGGGCGGCTACGACAACGCGCGCGTCGTGCATTTCGTTGCGATGAGCGTGCTGGTCGCGTTCTTCGTCGTGCATGTCGCGATGGTTGCGCTCGTGCCGCGCTCGCTTGTCGTGATGATCCGGGGGCGCTGATCATGAGCCTGCGCAATAGGTCTGGCAAGCTCGGTGCATTTGCGTTGTCGCACGCCGAGACCATCATCAAGGACGCTCGCGGCGAGTTGAAAAATCCCGCGCGCCGTCTGCTCGGCAAACGCATCCTGACGCTCGGCGGAATCGCCATGCTGTCGGGCTGCGATCTGTCGAACGACAAATCCGTGAACAGCATGCTGCGCAAGATGTCGTCGTTCAACGACGACGTCCAGGCGCTGCTCTTCAGTCCGACCACGCTCGCGCCGACTTACCCCGAGTCGATGATCACGCGGCCGTTTCCGTTCAACGCGTTTTACGACATCGACGATGTGCCCGAGGTCGATGCCGCGAGCTACCGCTTGCAGGTCGGCGGGCTCGCCAGCGGCAAGCGCGTGTGGACGCTCGACGAACTGCGCGCGTTGCCGCAGGAAAGCCAGATCACGCGCCATATCTGCATCGAAGGGTGGAGCGCGATCGGCCGCTGGGACGGCGTGCGCTTCGCCGAATTCCTCAGGCGCGCCGGCGCGGACCTCACCGCGAAGTATGTGTCGCTGCATTGCGCGGACAACTACTGGACGAGCATCGACATGCCGACGGCGCTGCATCCGCAGACGCAGCTCACGCTCGCTTACGACGGCGAGACGCTGCCGCCGAAATACGGCTTTCCGATGAAGCTGCGCATCCCCACCAAGCTCGGCTACAAGAATCCGAAGCATATCGCCGCGATCAGCGTCACCAACGACTATCCCGGTGGCTATTGGGAGAACCAGGGTTACAACTGGTTCGGCGGGTCCTGAGGGCATCGGGCGGGTCGCGGTTTTGTAATGCGGTTTTTTGTAATGCGGTTTTTTAATGCAGCCTGGCGGCGCGGCTCTGCTGTGCCTCTTTTGCTGCCTGTTTCGCAGTCTCTCAACCGTTTCTCATGGAGCGTTCATACATGTCTATTCGCCTGAAACTCGGCCTCACACTTGCGACGCTGGCTTTTGCCGGCGCCGCGCTCGCGCAAACGCCCGCCGCCAAGCCGTCGCGTATTCGCGGCGACATCGTCTCGCTCGACGGCGATGTACTGAAGGTGCATCGCCGCAGCGGCGATACGGTATCGATCGAATTGAAGCCGGCAGTGACCGTGTCGGCCGTCAAGTCGATGCAGCTGTCCGACATCAAGCCGGGTTCGTTTGTCGGCACCGCGGCGACGACCGGCACCGACGGCAAGCTCACCGCCACCGAAGTCGTGGTGTTCCCCGAAGCCGCGCGCGGCACGGGCGAGGGCCACTATAGCTGGGACCTCGGGCCCAACAGCACGATGACGAATGCCAACGTCGACACCGTGGTTCAGGGCACGAGCGGCCGCAACCTGAAGCTGTCGTACAAGGGCGGCAGCAATGAAGTGACGGTGCCGCCGAATGTACCTATCGTCACCTTTACGCCGGCCGCGCGCACGGATCTGACGCCGGGCAAGAAGGTGTTTGTGGTCGCGACCGAGGCATCGCAGGGCGCCTATGTCGCTCAGCGCCTCGTCGTCGAAAAGGATGGCGTTGCGCCGCCGATGTGATGCAGTGATGTAATGCGGCAAAAAGCGCGGCAAAAAGCGCGGCAAAAAGCGCGGCGATGAAGCGGCGCGGGCGGTGTCGAGGTTCCACGCACAAGCGCCCGGCCGCGGCCGCCGGCGCACCAATGCACGTGGGCCTCGGCGCATGCGCGAGGGCCCACGCGTCAAGCGTCAAAGCCCGAGACACACCGCGCCGGCCGCCACCACCAGGCAGGCGAGCCAGCGCTTGCCATTCACCGTTTCGCCGAGAAACACGCGCCCGATCAGCACCGCGAACACCACGCTGGTCTCGCGCAAGGCGGACACCGTGCCCATTGCGCCGGACTGCATCGCCCAGATCACGATGCCATAGGCCGCGATCGATACCACGCCGCCCACGAGCGAAGAGGCGATGGCCGCGGGCGCTGCGCGTACCGGAGTCCAAAGCGCCGCGGCCCCGCGCATGGCGACGAACAGCACGGGCATGAGCCAGTAGAAGAGGAACATCCACGCGGTATAGGCCAGCGCCGCGCCGCCGGAGAGCCGCACGCCGATGCCGTCGATCACCGTATACAGCGCGATGGTTGCGCCAGTGGTGAGCGCGGCCAGCACGCCCGCGCGCGACACGCGTCCCGCCTGCAGCGCAATTGCGATGATGCCGCCGGAGATCATCGCGATGCCGAGCGCGTGCAGCGGGCCGATCGCCTCATGGGCGAACAGCGCCGCGCCGAGCGTGACGAGGAGCGGCGACGAGCCGCGCGCGACCGGATACGCCTGCGCCAGGTCCCCGCGACGATAGGCGTGCACAAGACTCGCGTTGTAGCCGATATGCACGAGCCCCGATGCGATCACATACGGCCACGCCGCGGCCGCCGGAAGCGGCGTGAACACAACAATGAGCGTGCTGACGGCCGCAATCGCGACGCTCATCCACGTCATCGAGAGAAAGCGGTCGCGGTTGCCGTGCAGCAGCGCGTTCCAGCTGGCGTGGAGAAGGGCTGCAAGGAGAACGAGACCGCCGGTGTAGCTGAGCATGGAAAGGAGGCCCTGTCGGGCCCGGGTTGAGGTTGAGTTTGAGTTTGAGGGCGCGCTGACGGGCGTGAGCGCCGGGGCTTCGATCTTAAACGGAATCGCCGCCAATGCGCAGGCACGGCTCGACGTCGCGCCCGACGCCCGACGGCCGACGTGTGTCGCAATCGGCACTATCCACGTCGCATTGCCGCAAATCCGCTGCGACGTTCGTGCCGTAAAGCTGTGAGTCGGTTTCCGATCAGTCATTCCTTTCACAGCCCGATCTTTGCTATCCGGAGGAACGGACCGGGCGGGCAGCGTGCGTGGCCGCTGCCCGCCCGGTCTCATGCCTATGTGCAGACACATCACCATCCGCGGCGGATTGGCCGCGACGATCGCCGGTTACACGCTGCTGCTGATGCTGGTCATCGTGGCCGGCATTGCAGGGCTTTATGACAGCAGCAATGCGCTGCGCGACATGTATCAGGACGACACGGCGTCGCTGCTGCATCTGAAGACGAGCTCCGAGCGTCTGCTGCAATTGCGCGGCGGTCTCGGCGAAGCCGAGCAGATCATCAGCGCGGGCAAGCCGGCCAAGGATGCCATCGCGCGACTGCATGTCCTGCTCGATTCGAGCAACCGCGAACTGGAAGCCTACCGGGCGCTGCATGTGCCCGACAGCGTCGAAAAGCCGCTCGTCGACGCCATGGATGCAAAGCGTCAGCGCCTGCTCGCGCAGGTGTTCCAACTGGCGCTCAAACAGCTCGACGACGACAACCTCGTCGATTTCCTGACGACGCAGCGCGAAGCGCCCGCTGCGCTCTTTGCCGACTATCAGGCTGCCTTGACGGCGCTGGAGGACTATCAGGTCGAGCGCGAAAAAGCGCGCTTCGAGCACGCGGAGGCGCGTTTTCGCGTGATGTTGTGGGCGCTCGGCATCACGGGCGGCGTGGCGCTCGTGATCGGCGTGCTCGCGCAGCGCACGCTCGCGCGCGCCATCGTCCAGCCGATCAACATGGCGGTCGATCACTTCGGCCGGATCGCGGGCGGCGATCTGACGGGCGCGATCGCAGTGCAGCGCGATAACGAAATGGGTTATCTGCTCGATGCGCTCAAGGGCATGCAGAATAGCCTCGTGCAGACGGTCCAGAAAGTTCGCGCGAGTACCGAGGCGATCGTGCACGACGCGCGCGCGATTGCGGGCGGCAGTGTGGACCTGTCCACGCGCACCGAGCAGCACGCGGCCTCTCTGCAGCAGGCGGCGGCGAGCATGGAGCAACTGACCGCCACGGTGCGCCAGAACGCCGACAGTGCGCGCCGCGCTGTCGAGCTGGCGACGGGCGCCTCCGAGATCGCGTCGCGCGGCGGGCAGGTGGTCGACCAGGTCGTCGCGACAATGGACGCCATTTCGGGAAGCTCGGACCGGATCGTCGGCATTGTGAGCGTGATCGAGGGCATCGCGTTTCAGACCAACATCCTCGCGTTGAACGCGGCGGTCGAAGCGGCCCGTGCCGGCGAGCAGGGCCGCGGCTTCGCGGTGGTCGCCTCCGAGGTGCGCAATCTCGCGCAGCGCTCGGCTGCGGCGGCGCGCGAGATCAACGAACTGATCGGCGACTCGACCGTCAAGGTCAAGGACGGCAGCACGCTCGTCGGTCGCGCGGGCGCGACGATGGAAGAAGTGGTCGAAGCGGTGCGGCGCGTGACGGCCATCATGACCGAGATCAGTCTCGCTTCGAGCGAGCAGACCGCGGGCATCGAGCTCGTCAACACCAGCGTCACGCAGATGGAGGAAATGACGCAGCATAACTCCGCGCTCGTCGAAGAGGCGTCGGCCGCCGCGCTGTCGCTCGAAGAGCAGAGTCGCGAACTCAACGACGCGGTGGCCGTGTTCCGTTTGAAGGAGGACCGGGCGGCCGGCTGAGGGAGGCCGGTGCGCGGCGCTCTCGTGCTGCTGGACGCTTATGTGCTGGATCGCGATGGACCGCGTGGTACGCCGTGGTTCGATGTGGTTCGGCGTGGTGCGACGTGCCTGCAGGCGGCGGCGCATGCCGCGTTCATGCCGATGCTAGACTTTTGAGTCTGCTGCGCGCTGCGCCGACGGCCCGAACGCAGCGACGGCACAAGGGCTTCCCGCATCGCGCGAACACGGACAAGGAGGATCGGCGGTCATGAACGAAGAGCGAGACCTGGCACCGGACAGCACCGCGGCCCGCGTCGCCCTGTGGCGCGCGCTGCATACCGAGGCGGACGCCGCGCCGCATGTTTTCGACGATCGGATCGGGTTGAAGCTGCTGTCTCCCGGCGACGATTGGCGCGAGCGCGGCGACATGGACCCGCAGTTCACGCGGCCGTTTCGCGCGTCGATCGTGGCTCGGGCGCGCTTCATCGAAGATCTGGTTGCCGGGCAGGCTGCGCGCGGAATCGAGCAATATGTGATTCTCGGCGCGGGCCTCGACAGCTTTGCGCAGCGCAAGCCCGAGCTCGCCGCGCGCCTGACTGTGTTCGAGATCGATCAGCCGGTGCCGCAGGCGTGGAAGCGTCAGCGGCTCGTCGAGCTCGGGTTCGGCATTCCGCGCTGGCTGCGCTTCGTGCCGGTCGATTTCGAGGCCGGCGAAGCGTGGCGCGAGCGGCTCGTGGCGGAGGGCTTCGACAGCAGCAAGCCGGCCATCGTGGTCTCCACGGGCGTGAGCATGTATCTGACACGCGAGGCCAACGCAGCCACGTTGCGTCAGGTCGCGGGTTTCGCGCGCGGATCGACGCTTGCCATGACCTTTCTGTTGCCGCTGCATCTGGCGGATCCCGAGGTACGCCCGGGGCTGGAGATGGCCGAAAAGGGCGCACGCGCGAGCGGCACGCCTTTTTTGAGCTTCTTCACGCCGGAGGACATGCTCGCGCTGGCCGGCGAAGCCGGCTTCACGCAGGCACAGCATGTTTCGGCGGCCGAGCTGACACGACGCTACTTCGCGGACAGGACCGATGGTTTGCGTCCGCCGAACCATGCCGAGGAACTGCTGGTTGCGAACACCTGATGCCGTTGGCGAGGCACGCTGCGCTGCACGCGACGTGCAAAACCCCGTGCCTTAGCCTTACGCCAGCAGCCGCAAGACGAGCCCGGCCGCGCCGCACGCGAGCACCACCGGTATCACGCCGGCCTTGAAGCGAAAGAGCGCAATGGCCGCCGCGACGCCGATGACGAGCGACAGCCAGTCGAAGCTCCCATGCAGACCCTTTGGCCACAAGACGTGCAACGCAAAAAAGACCGCGAGATTCACGATGACGCCGACCACCGCGGCGGTAATCGCCGTCAGCGGTGCGGTGAATTTCAGATTGCCGTGCGTGGTCTCGATGAACGGCCCCCCGAGCAGGATGAACATGAACGAAGGCAGAAAGGTGAAGAACGTGACGACTGTCGACGCGACGACCGCGGACAGCAGCTGCGCGTCGGGACCGAATATCGCTCTCGTCCATCCGCCGACAAAGCCGACGAACGCGACCACCATGATCAGCGGGCCGGGCGTCGTTTCGCCGAGCGCGAGACCGTCGATCATCTGAAGTCCCGTCAGCCAGTGCTGATGCTCGACCGCGCCCTGATAGACGTACGGCAAAACGGCATACGCGCCGCCGAACGTCAGCAGCGCAGCCTTGGTGAAAAACCACGCCATTTGCGCAAGTGCGCCATTCCAGCCGAAGAGCACGGCCAACGTGCCGATTACCGCCAGCCAGATGGCGACGAAGCTCGCGAGCACGATGAAAAAACGCTTCCAGGTAAAGAGCGCGTGGCGGGGCGTCGGCGTGTCGTCGTCGATCAGCGCGCGGCCATGAGCCTGCCCGGCGGCGTCGTGCCTTGCGCCGATCGCGAAGGTCCCCGGCGCGTATTTACCGCCGACGTAGCCGATGATGCCGGCCGCGAGAACGATCAATGGAAAGGGCACCTCGGCGACGAAAATCGCAATGAACGCCGCGGCGGCGATCGCCCATAGCCACGCGTTTTTGAGCGCGCGCGAACCGATGCGATACGCGGCGAACACGACGATCGCGGTCACGGCCGGCTTGATGCCGTACAGCACGCCGGCCACCGCCGGGACGCTGCCGTACACGAGGTAGACCCACGACAGGGCCATCAAAATAAAAAGCGACGGCAGCACGAAAAGCCCGCCTGCGATCACGCCGCCCCACGTGCGATGCATGAGCCAGCCGATGTACGTGGCCAACTGCTGAGCCTCGGGCCCCGGAAGCACCATGCAGAAATTGAGCGCATGCAGGAAGCGTTTTTCGGAGATCCAGCGCTTTCTTTCGACGAGTTCCTGGTGCATCAGCGCGATCTGGCCGGCAGGGCCGCCGAAGCTCATGAAGCCGAGCCGCAGCCAATACCAGAATGCAGTGGTGAGCGGAACGGGCGCGACGTCGTCTTTCATTGAAGTGGACCGGTTGGTTTTTTATGCTGCGGGTGGCGGGATTGCCGCCTGGCCAGGCGCTTCGGTTGCGACATCTCGGGACACGCTCGGGACACGCTCGGGACACGCTCGGGACACGCTCGGGACACGCTCGGGACACGCTCGGGACACGCTCGGGCGACACACGTGCGGCATGTTCGGGACACGCTCCGATGCCGGATGCGACGCAGTCTAGCAGTTACCGCGCTCCGCGCGGGCCGGCTCCGCGGGATGCCGCCAGTTGACGCGCCTTGATCAGTGCCCCGGTGATGGCGGCCGTCACCTTCTCGCGCGCAGCGCCGTCCCGCTGACGCAATGCAAACGACGGATGATAGGTGGCGATGCCCCAACCGCCCTCGAGCTCGAACGGGCCGCTGAGATAGTCGCTCAAGCTTGCGCTTTCACGCAGCAACGCATGGAGCGCGGTGGCCCCGAGCACGACGACGACCGATGGCCGGACCGTGGCGAATTCATGCGCGAGCCAGTGAGAACAGGCTTCCACTTCACGCTGCGCGGGCGTTTTATGCAGCCGCCGCTTGCCGCGCGGTTCCCACTTGAAATGCTTGACCGCGTTGGTCAGATAAAGCTCGTCGCGCGTGAGCCCGGCGCGCGCGATGGCGCTGTTCAGCAGTTGTCCCGCCGGGCCGACGAAGGGCTCGCCGCTCAGGTCTTCCTGATCGCCGGGCTGCTCGCCGATCAGCATGATAGGCGCGGGCCGCGGCCCTGCGCCGCCGACGGCTTGCGTCGCGTGCCGCCACAGATCGCAGCGCCGGCACGCATCCAGCGACGACGGCTGATCGCGCGCCGGCTGCGCTGATTCCGCTTCGACGGGGATGGCCTTGCCGCCGAGTGCGGTCACGCCGCTCGCTTGCGCCACCCGCCGCGCGCCGGTCCTCGCTTCACTGAGCATGGCGGGAATCAGACGGCCCTCCGGCAGGCCTTTCCAGAACCGCACCGGCATGTGCTGCTGGAGCGCCGCCTCGTTCAGGCGGGCAGGGTTGAACGTACTGCGGTAATACGCGAGCCACAGGGATTCGGCTTCGTCGTTTGTATCCGAATGGTGCGGATCGCACAACGCGCGGCGCGCCTCGATATGCAGCTGCGAGCCGTCCCAGAACGCGGCGCCGTGAGGTGTCGCGATCATCCACGAAGAACGCCCCATGCGTTGCGCGAAATGCTCGGCGACCCAGCCGAGCACGTCGTGTTCCGGCTCGTACCACGCGATGTACTCGGGCCCCGAAGCGTCCGATTGCTGCTTGCGAAAGCGCACGTACGCAATCATGTCGTGCCTCGCGCGCCGCACGCATTTGGCCATGTGGTAAAGCCGCGCCCCGTCGACATCCGCTGGCGACGCCACCGCCCGGTCGCCGTGTTGCCAGCGCCATAACACCTTGTAGAGAAACGCCCAGCGCTGCGGCTCCCGGTACAGCGCGGCGTCGTGCAGCAACGCCGCGAGGTCCTTCGACACGTGGACCGCGGGCGCTTGCGCCGCCGACCCGTTGCCCTCGGTTTCGCCATAGTCGAAAGCCGTCTGCCCGGCTAGCGGCGTTGCACCGGCACTTTCGCGAATGCGCCACTCGATGGCCTCCGGCGCGAGCCCATGAGCGAGTGCAGCGAGCGAAGCGGCACGCCATACCTCAAAGTGGTTGTCGATTTCAATGCGACGGAGCACGGCGTTTCACCACAGCTGCATTTGCACGGACGGCGGCGTCAACACCCGCCGCAGATGCGCCGACGACGCGTCATGCATGGCCGCGCGATAGTCCTGCGTGACGACGAACGGCTTGATTTTTTCCAGCGGACAACGCAGACGCACGAGGTCTTCGTAGCGCACGCGGCGCGAACGACGCAATTCGACAAGCCGCTTTGCATTGCGCATGCCGATGCCCGGCACGCGCGCGATCATGCGCAGCGGCGCGCGGTTCAGGTCCACCGGAAACTGCTCGCGATGCGCAAGCGCCCATGCCAGCTTCGGGTCCATGTCGAGCGGCAGATTGCCCGGCTGCTGGAATAGCTCGCCGACGCTAAAGCCGTAGCCGCGCAGCAGAAAATCCGCCTGATACAACCGGTGCTCACGCAGCAACGGCGGCGCTTCACCGGGCACGGCCGAAGGACTGTCAGGAATCGGACTGAACGCCGAGTAATACACCCGCTTGAGCCGGTATGAGCCATACAGCGTTTCGGCGGTCTGCAGAATCGTGCTGTCGTTCGTCTGGTCGGCGCCGACGATCATTTGCGTGCTCTGGCCGGCGGGACTGAACCTGGGGGCTCGCGTGTCGCTCAGCGCTTCCTCTTGCGCGAGGCGGATCGACCCCATGGCAAGCTTGATGGTGCGCACGTCCTTTTCCGGCGCGAGCCGCGCGAGACTCACCTCCGTCGGCAGTTCGATATTCACGCTCAGCCGGTCCGCGTAGCGGCCGGCCTGCGCGATCAGTTCCGGATCGGCGTCTGGAATGGTTTTCAGGTGAATGTAGCCGCGGAACTGGTGATCGACGCGCAATGACTGGGCGACCCGAACCAGTTGCTCCATGGTGTAATTCGAAGACTGGATGATGCCCGAGCTCAGAAACAGCCCGTCGATATAGTTGCGCCGGTAGAAGTCCAGCGTGAGATCGACGACCTCCTCAGGCGAGAAGCGCGCCCGCGGCACATTGCTGGAGCGCCGGTTGACGCAGTATTGGCAGTCGTACAGACAGAAGTTGGTGAGCAGAATTTTCAGGAGCGACACGCAGCGCCCGTCCGGCGTGAAGCTGTGACAAATGCCCGCGCCGGTGCTCGCACCGAGGCCCTGCGTGCCGCGCGACGCCCGCTTCGGCGCGCCGCTGCTCGCGCAGGATGCGTCGTACTTTGCTGCGTCCGCCAGGACTTCGAGCTTTTTTCGCAATTCCACGTTGCCGCCAATACTGTATGGATGTACAGTATTCTACGTAGGCGCTTAGCAAGCGCAAGCGTTTTTTGAAGGCTCGGCGGTGCCACGCCAACGCGTGCTGCGGGCCGCGAGCCGGTTCAATGCGAAGGAGGATCCGTGTAGATGTCGGCTTTCACCACGCAGGAGCGAGATGCCTGAACAACTGTGGTTGCCCGGGCTGGAGGCGCCGCCTACCCCAACAGACGGTTTGTTTTTCGCGGTCTTTCCGGACAGCAATACGGCGGCCGGTATTTCAAAGCTCGCGCAGCGGCTTTGTGGGGAAGCGCGCGCCCGCGGCAGGCCGCTCGCGGCCAGTCGTCTGCATGTCACGCTGCGGCATCTCGGCACTTTCGCGGGCGGGCTGCCGCCGGCTCATGTTGAGGCGGCAATGCAGGCCGCGGCGTCGATCCGCATGGCGCCGTTTACCGTGGAGTTCGACACGGTCGCGAGTTTCGCTTCCAAACCGCGCCCGGGCCCGCTGGTTCTGACGGGAACCGATGGCCTCGTCGGTCTTCATACTCTGCATGACGCGTTGTACGACGCATTGCGGAACTGCGGCATTGAGAGTGGCAGGAGTTCCGCGGCGGGGGTTTTTACGCCGCATGTGACGTTGGCTTACGGTCTGCCGTGGGCGGCCGCCCAGCCGGTTGAGCCGGTTTGCTGGAACGTGCGCGCTTTTGCGCTGATACACAGCTTGTTGGGGCGGACCCGGCATGTTGTGCTTGCGCGCTGGCCGCTCGAAGGCGTCACGCCCTGATGCGTCACGCGCGGGCACGGTCGCTGGCGTGATCGCGCTATCACTGCGCGGCACCGGAACGGCTGCGGTGTGCCGGTATGCCCGTATGCCCGTATGCCAGGCCGGGAGAGCCATCGGGCACTCCCTGATAGAATGCTTGGGCCGCAACGTAGTGGATTGCAGATGAGATTGCTTGATGCGTTAGTCGAACAGCGTATTGCCGCCGCCGCACGCGGCGAATTCGACGATTTGCCGGGCGCGGGCGCGCCGCTCAGCCTGGACGACGATGCGCTCGTCCCGGAAGAAGTGCGCGTGGCTAACCGGATTCTGAAAAATGCGGGTTTCGTGCCGCCTGCGGTCGAACAGCTGCGCGCGCTGCGCGACTTGCAGACCGAACTGAACGCGGTGAGCGACAACGCTAGCCTGTATCGCTTGCAGGCGCGCATGCTGGCGCTCGACATGGCGCTCGAGTCGCTGCGCGGAGGCGCGTTGGCGCTGCCGCATGAATATTGCCGCCGCATCGCTGAACGACTGTCCGAGAGGGCTTCGAACGGCGACGTATCCCATGCAGGGGGCGCCGAACCGGTCGCCCCCGCCGCGGCGTTGGCTGGCGCGAGGTCGCAGTGAGCGAGCCCGTCGCCCATTGCGGCGTGCCGCAAGCGGACCCGGATGGGGCCGAGGCCGGCAAGGCGTCGGCGGTGCCGCGTGCCGGGCAGGGCGGCGCTGAAGTTGTCGTCGGCGAGGCCACAGCGTCCGCCCAACCCATCTCCGACCGCGATCGCCGCTTCATGGCGCTGGCTCAGGCCGCCGCCGAGGAGGCGCGCGCGGCCGGCGAAGTGCCCGTCGGCGCCGTGCTCGTGCGCGGCGACGAAGTGATTGCCAAAGGTTTCAACCATCCGATCGGTGCGCACGATCCTTCGGCGCACGCGGAAATGATCGCCTTGCGCACCGCGGCGCAGATTGTCGAGAACTATCGCTTGCCCGGCTGCGAACTGTATGTGACGCTCGAGCCCTGCCTGATGTGCGCGGGCGCGATCATGCACGCTCGCATCGCTCGTGTAGTGTTCGGCGCGCGCGATCCCAAGACGGGCGCGTGCGGCAGCGTCGTCGACGCCTTCGCGAACCCGCAACTGAATCACCACACGGAGGTCGTCGGCGGCGTGCTCGAAAGCGAATGCGGCGCGGCGCTGAAGTCGTTTTTCGCCGAGCGGCGCCGCGCCGGCCGCGAAGCGCGTGCTGCGGCGCGCGCCGGTGTCGCAACACCGGACGGGCATCATGTGCAAAGCGATCCGGACAAGGCGCTCTGAGCTGCAAACCGGCCCGACGTTTTCCCAACAAGACACACCGCTCCCGCCGATGACCGTCCACCGCACCTTCGATCTGATCGCACCATCCGGCTATCCGCACGACCCGGCCGTGCTGACTCGCGCGCTGGAACGCCTGCGCGCACAAGGGCATCGCGTGCAAGGCGTGGAAGCGACTCAGCGCCGCTATCAGCGCTTTGCGGGAACCGACGGCGAGCGCGCGGCGGACCTGAATCGGCTCGCCGACGCAGCGCGTGCGCTGCCGGATATCGTGCTCGCCGTGCGCGGCGGATACGGCGCGGTGCGCATTCTGGCCGAGCTCGACTATGCGGGCCTGCAACGCCGGCTGGCCGATCAGCCGGTCGCGCTCGTCGGCCACAGCGATTTCACGGCGATTCAGCTCGCGCTGTTCGCCCGCGCTGGGCTCAAAACGTTCAGCGGCCCCATGCTGATGAGCGACTTCGGCGCGGAACACGTCAGCGAATTCACGATGCAGCACTTCTGGGCGGCGCTGACCGAGCCCTCCGTGACGATCGCGCGGAACGTGCCGCAGGCGCGCGCGTTGGACGTCCGCGGCACCTTCTGGGGCGGCAATCTGGCGGTACTCACGTCGCTGATCGGCACGCCGTATATGCCGGCGGTGGAGGGCGGGGTGCTGTTTGTCGAGGACGTCAACGAGCAACCGTTCCGTATCGAGCGGATGCTTTATCAACTGCATCTGTCGGGCATTCTCGATCAGCAGCAGGCGCTCGTGCTCGGCGATTTTTCGGGCGGCAAGGCGTTCGACTACGACAACGGCTACGACCTCGACGCCGTGATCGACCAGATGAGGTCGGTGATCGGCATTCCGATTGTGACCGGCTTGCAGTTCGGTCACGTGCCGGACATGTTGACGCTGCCGGTCGGAGCCGACGCACACCTTGTCGCGGATAAAGACGGTTTCAGGCTGACCTTGTCCAATTATCCGTGCCTGCGCGGATAGCGCGAGAGACGAAAGCGGGCTTCGGCCCGTTTTTTTATGGACTAAGCACGCAACTAACTGATGGCGCTCCAACGCCAGTTGGACCGGCAAACACCGTCTGAGGCACGACAATTTTGTCAACAAAAGCGGCTACGCCAGGACGGTGAAAATCCTGGTGACTTTGCCGCTGTGTCAATACCGGCATGGCTTCGAACCACGCGTGCGCGCTGCGTTCAACCTAAGGCGGGAAAAATTGTCGAAGATACCAGCAAAAATTGTTGACAATATTTATGTCCATCCTATTATGACCAACATACCGAGACGCAAATCATGTCCGACACCGAATCGACCAGCGCGAATAGTTCGAAGTCCGAAGCAATTGCCGAGCGCATCCGCGCCGCGATTCTCGAGCATCGGCTGGCGCCGGGTGCCAAACTGACGGAAGCACAGTTGTGCGAAGTATTCGACGTCAAGCGCGGCCCGATCCGACAGGCGCTCGCGCAGCTTGCGACGGACCGTCTCGTGGATCTGGAGCCGAACCGCGGTGCGTTTGTCGCGAGTCCCTCGCTTCAGGAAGTGCATGAGGTGTTCGAGATGCGCCGCATCATCGAGCTGGCCGTCGTCGAAAAGATTTGCAGCGGGCACGGCATGCGCCGCCTGAAAAGCATCGGCAGCATGATCGGCCGCGAACGCAAAGCGTTCGAGACGCGTGATTTTTCTTCGTGGATTCGTCTGTCCGGCGAGTTCCACACGGAGTTGGCCCAGCTCACCGGCAATACGGTGCTGTGCGACTGCCTGAACGGACTGGTGGCGCGCTCCACGCTGATTTCGGCGTTATACGAATCGCTTGGCCGCAGCCCGTGCTCTTTTGAGGACCACGAAGCCATTCTCGCCGCGCTCGACGCCGGCGATGCAAAAGCGGCGGCGGCATTGATGTCGCGCCATCTGCAAAGCGTCGAGTTGAAGATGCTGGAGCGGCCCGCGCGCGGCGCAGCCGATCTGCACGAGGTGTTCGGCTCGATGAGCGGCGCAACGAGCGGCGCAATGAGCGGCGCAACCAGTGTCCCGAAGATCAGCGCAAAGAGCATGGAAACAGGCGGCGCAATGAACGGCGCGGGCAAGGCGTCATTCGAAGAAGCATCCGTCAAGTCGTCCAAACGCAAGTCCGCGCCAAGCTGAGGCACGCGGCCGGCGTGCGCCCGTTGCTGGTGCGCGCCGCACTGAACTGAACCGAATCCAGCGAGCGTTGCGAGGCGGCCCGGCGAGGGCGCTGCCGGCCGGCGCGCGCACGTCCGTCGCCAGGCCGCCGGGCGAGACTGTCAGCAGCCCCATTGCCGGAGATCCGCGGAAGGCCGGCAATGCGATAACCACAAGTACTTCAGTACGGAGACACCCGCGGCGTGGCCATGACGGCAACGCGCTCCTCTTCCGTTCGAGAGGAAGAAAGCTGCGCGGCGCGCAGTACAGCCGCAACTGGCATGGCCAATGCAGTGCCCTTCGATTCGCAATCGACGGTCCCATCACAAGGAGGAATCATGGCTCAGTTCAGTGCAGCGCCCGGCAGTTCCGCAATCCCCCCTTATGCAGACGGCGACACTTCCGGCGAGACAGCGCTGCCGGCCGGCTACAGCGAGCGCTTGTATAACGCGGACCTCGCGCCGTTGCGTCACCAGACCTGGGGCGCCTACAACATCTTCGCGTTCTGGATGTCGGACGTGCACAGCGTCGGCGGTTATGTGTTTGCCGGAAGCCTGTTCGCGCTCGGCCTGACGAGCTGGCAGGTGCTGATTGCGCTGCTGGTCGGCATCACCATTGTCAACGTGCTGTGCAACATGATCGCGAAGCCGAGCCAGGCGAACGGCGTGCCGTATCCGGTGGCCTGCCGCGCGACCTTCGGCGTGCTCGGCGCCAACATCCCCGCGGTGATTCGCGGCCTGATCGCGGTGGCGTGGTACGGCATCCAGACCTATCTCGCGTCGAGCGCGCTGGTGATCGTGGTGTTGAAATTCGTGCCGCAACTCTTGCCCTACGCAGACGTGCATCGCCACGGCTTCATGGGGCTGTCGACGCTTGGCTGGTGCGGCTTCATGCTGCTGTGGGTGTTGCAGGCGCTGGTGTTCTGGCACGGCATGGAGACGATCAAGAAGTTCATCGACTTCGCCGGTCCGGCGGTTTATGTCGTGATGTTCATTCTCGCGGGCTATATGGTGTATCGCGCAGGATGGCGCAACATCGGCATCAACCTGGGCGGCGTCAAGTATCACGGCATGGAGGTGCTGCCGGTCATGATTACGGCAACCTCGCTCGTGGTGTCGTACTTCTCGGGGCCGATGCTCAATTTCGGCGACTTTTCCCGCTACGGCAAGAGTTTTCGCAGCGTGCAGCGCGGCAACTTCTGGGGACTGCCGGTTAACTTCCTCGCGTTCTCGCTCGTGACGGTGATCACCACGGCGGCCACGCTGCCGGTGTTCGGCCAACTGATCACCGATCCTGTCGAAACGGTCGGCCGCATCGACTATCCGACCGCCGTGATTCTCGGCGCGCTGACTTTCACGGTTGCCACCATCGGCATCAACATCGTCGCGAACTTCGTGTCGCCGGCCTTCGACTTCTCGAACGTTGCGCCGAAGCTCATCAGCTGGCGTGCGGGCGGCATGCTGGCGGCGGTCGCGTCGGTCTTCATCACGCCGTGGAATCTGTTCAACAATCCCGCTGTGATTCACTACACGCTGGACGTGCTCGGCAGCTTCATCGGACCTTTGTACGGAATCCTGATCGTCGATTACTACCTCGTGAAACGTCAGAAGGTCGTGCTCGACGATCTGTACACGGTCGCGCCCACGGGTTCGTACTGGTATCGCAACGGCGTCAATTATCGGGCGGTGGCCGCGCTTTTGCCGGCCGCCGTTATCGCCGTGCTGTGCGTGATGGTGCCCTCGCTCGACGGTATGGCGAATTTTTCGTGGTTCATCGGCGCGGGTCTTGGGGCGCTGTTCTATCGCGTGCTGGCACGGTGAGGGTCGGCAGCTAAGGGCAACTAAGGGAAGCTGAAGGGCAGCTAACGGAAGCTGAAGGGCAGTGCCGCTGCACTGCTCCCGCAGAGGGAAGAGGAGACGAGATGCGTATCAAACTGATCAATCCGAACACGACGCAGCGCATGACCGATGCCATGGGCCGCTGCGCACGCGAAGTCGCCGCGCCGGGCACGGAGGTGATCGCCGTGAGTCCGACGATGGGCCCGCCGTCCATCGAAGGCTATTACGACGAAGCGCTCGCGACGCCCGGCCTTCTCGCCGAAGTCATGGCGGGCGAGCGCGAGGGCTGCGACGGCTACGTGATCGCGTGTTTCGGCGACCCAGGTCTCTACGCGGCGCGCGAACTCGCGCGCGGGCCGGTGATCGGCATTGCGGAGGCGGCCATGCATGCGGCGAGCGTGCTGGCGCCGGGCTTTTCCGTCGTCACGACGCTTGCGCGCACCTGCGGCATGGCGTGGCATCTCGCCGAGCGCTACGGCATGAAGCGTTTCTGCCGCAACGTCCGTGCGACCGACGTCGCCGTGCTCGATCTGGACAAGCCGGGCTCGGCGGCGCGCCGCATCATCCTCGACGAATGCCGGCGCGCGCTGGCCGAAGACGGCTCGGACGCGATCGTGCTCGGCTGCGCGGGCATGGCCGAGCTATGCGCGGAAATTCAGGACGCGCTCGGCGCGCCCGTGATAGAAGGCGTGACGGCCGCCGTCAAATGGACCGAAGCGCTCGTCGCCCTGCGGCTTTCAACGGCCAAACGCGGTGACTACGCGCGGCCGCTCGCAAAGCGTTACGACGGTGCGCTGGAATCGTTCAGTCCGTCGGCGGCGGAGCCGAACGCCGTAGCGCCGCGTGCAATGAGTGCCGATTCGCTGCGGGTAAACACCAGCCAGGCCGAGCCGCACATACATTCAGTCTGACACGCACTATCTGTGCGGCTGTATGGGCGCATCGGGGCGTTTTCGCTACACTGATCCAACTCGGTGCGGGCTGCGCGACGGGCTTTCCGCCGCTCCCGCGCCGGCCGCCGCGGCCACGTCGCGCGCGACTCGAGGCGCACCGTACGCCGAGCCTCGCGAACACCCACGTATTGTCACCACGCATTCGTCAAACCATGCCACTCGACCCCAACTATCCACGCGATCTGATCGGCTACGGCCGCCACCCCGTGCAGGCGAACTGGCCGGGGCGAGCGCGCGTCGCAGTGCAATTCGTCCTCAATTACGAGGAAGGCGGTGAAAACTGCGTGCTGCACGGCGATCCCGGCTCGGAGCAGTTTTTGTCGGAGATCGTCGGCGCGGCTGCCTATCCGGCTCGTCACATGAGCATGGAGTCGATTTACGAGTACGGCTCGCGCGCCGGCGTGTGGCGCATTCTGCGGGAATTCGAAAAGCGCGGCCTGCCGCTCACGGTGTTCGGCGTGGGCATGGCGATTGAACGACACCCGGAGCTCGCGCGCGCTTTCGTCGAACTCGGTCATGAGATTGCCTGTCACGGCTATCGCTGGATTCACTATCAGGACGTCTCGCCGGAAAAGGAAGCGGAGCACATGCGCCTCGGCATGCAGGCCATCGAACGTGTAACGGGTGAGCGGCCGCTCGGCTGGTACACCGGCCGCGACAGCCCGAACACGCACCGGCTCGTCGCCGAATACGGCGGCTTCCTGTACGACTCCGATTACTACGGCGACGACCTGCCGTTCTGGATGGACGTCGAGGTCACGGGCGGTTCGACGGTGCCGCAACTGATCGTGCCGTACACGCTCGACACCAACGACATGCGTTTCGCGAGTCCGCAGGGCTTTAACACGGCGGACCATTTTTTCGCGTATCTGCGCGACGCGTTCGACGTGCTCTACGAAGAAGGCGACGAAGCGCCCAAGATGCTGTCGGTCGGCATGCATTGCCGGCTGCTCGGACGGCCCGGGCGGTTTCGCGCGCTGCAGCGCTTTCTCGATCACATCGAGCAGCATGACCGCGTGTGGGTGACGCGGCGCGTCGATATCGCGCGGCACTGGCGCGAACATCATCCCTATCAGCAAACCAACCGCGGGGCAGCGGCATGAAGGCGATGCAATACACACTGGACCAACTCAACAGCCTTTCGACCGACGCGTTCGTCGCAGCGCTGTCGGGCATTTTCGAGCACTCGCCGTGGGTCGCGGAAATCGCCGCGCGCGAGCGGCCGTTTGCGAGCCTCGACGAATTGCATCGCAAGATGTCGAACATTGTCGAGACTTCAGGCGAAGAGAAGCAGCTCGCACTCATCAACGCCCACCCGGAACTCGCCGGCAAGGCCGCGGTGCGCGGCGAACTCACCGCGGAATCGACGCGCGAGCAAAGCGGCGCGGGCTTGTCGCAATGCACGCAGCAGGAGTTCGACAAACTGCTCGCGCTGAACGCCGCCTATCGCGAGAAGTTCGGCTTTCCCTTCATTCTCGCGGTGCGCGGCTATGACCGTCACGGCATCATCGCGAACTTCGAGGCGCGCGTGAACAATAGCCGCGCCGACGAACTGCGCGCGAGTCTGGATCAGATCTACCGTATCGCACGTTTGCGGCTCGAAGACCTGATTGACGCGTGATGACCGCGTGAGCACCGCTGCGCGTGCGCGCGGCGGCGCGTCACCGGAACGTTTTCTAGCCCTAAACAAACATCAAGGAAGACAAAGATGGCACTCCCGATTCTCGACCCCAACGCACCCGAATTCACGCGCCGCTACGTGAATCTGGCGGACCCGCGTCTCGGCGCGCAGGCGCTCGAGGCCAGCGACGAATTCTTCGCCCCGAAGGAGCGGATGCTGAATCCGGAACCGGCCGTCTTCATTCCAGGCAAGTACGACGAGCACGGCAAATGGATGGACGGCTGGGAAACGCGCCGCAAGCGCGTGACGGGCTACGACTGGTGCATCGTCAAGCTCGCGCGTCCGGGCGTGATCAAGGGACTCGACCTCGACACGAGCCACTTCACCGGCAACTTTCCGCCGGCCGCTTCCGTGCAGGCCGCGCGCGTGGTGGACGGCGTGCCGAACCAGTCGACGCAATGGACCGAAATCGTGCCGTCGACCACGTTGCAGGGCAATAGCCACCACTATCTGGAAGTCGGCGACGCGACTGCCTACACCCACCTGCGCGTGAACATCTATCCGGACGGCGGCATCGCGCGTCTGCGTGTGTACGGCCAGCCGCAAGTCGACTGGGCGGGCGCGAGCCGCACGGAGCTGTTCGATCTGGCCGCGATGGAAAACGGCGCCTACCTCGTCGCCGCGAATAATCAGCACTTCGGCGCGGCCTCCACCATCCTGATGCCGGGCCGCGGCGTGAACATGGGCGACGGCTGGGAAACCCGGCGCCGCCGCGAACCGGGCAACGACTGGGCGATCGTTGCGCTGGCACAGCCGGGCGTGATTACGAAGATTGAAGTCGACACCGCGCACTTCAAGGGCAATTATCCGGACCGCTGCTCGATCCAGGCCGCGTATGTCACCGGCGGCACGGACAGCTCGCTCATCACGCAAGCCATGTTCTGGCCGGTGCTGCTCGGCGAGCAGAAGCTGCAAATGGACAAGCAGCATTACTTCGAAAGCGAGATCGCCGCGCTCGGGCCGGTCACGCACGTGCGCTTTAACATCATTCCGGACGGCGGCGTGTCGCGTCTGCGTCTGTGGGGCACGCTCGCATCATGAAGACGCTCGCGATCGAACCGTTGACAAAGGAAGCTTTCGCCGCATTCGGCGATGTGATCGAGCTCGAGGGCGCGAAGCAGATTCCGATCAATCTCGGCACGACGATCCGCTATCACGATCTGGCGAAAGTGGACGTGACGGACGAGAACGGCCGCACGCTCGTGAACCTGTTTCGCGGACAGCCGCGCAGCCTGCCTTTCGAAGTGAAGATGCTGGAGCGGCATCCGCTCGGCAGCCAGGCGTTCGTGCCGCTGAACGACAAGCCGTATCTCGTCGTCGTCGCGCCGGCGGGCGAGCTCGACGAATCGAAAATCCGCGCTTTTGTCACGAGCGGTTGGCAGGGCGTCAATTACGCGAAGGGCGTGTGGCATCACCCGCTGATCGCGTTGGGCGACGTGAGCGACTTTATCGTCGTGGATCGTGGCGGGGAGGGGCTCAACCTCAACGAGCAGGATCTGGCGCAGCCGCTGTGGCTGACCGAGGATGCATTGAGCGCGGTGGCGGTTTAGGTTTTCTCGTCGGTGCCTTCCGACGGCAAGCGGTAGCAGTGTTTGAAGGGCTCACGGCAGACATGCCGTGAGCCTTTTTTGCTTGCCGGTTCTGTTGCTGCGGAGTTCCGTCGTGTGGCGCTCGGTGCCGCCTCGCAGTTCACGCACCGAAACTGCCGAACGGCTGAAGGCAGGCGTGCCACTGCTGTGGCCCAAGCTGCTGGGGCCCAAGCTGTGCCCCACACCTCGCCACGGGCGCCGCGTTTTTGGCCGCGGCCGGCGGCAGCTTTCGACCGACCGCCGCGGCGTGAGGTCCCCGGTAAGTCCATCTGCCCAGCCGGCAAAAAAGCGGGCTTCCCGCTTGCGCGAAAAACCCGCTTTGAGACATTCACCGGCCGGGACAACAAGCGGCCCGGCCGCACTTCAATCACTTCGCCGCGCCACCCTGGAACCAGGCGGCGATCTTCATCCGCTCGTCGTCGGTCATGTGGGTCACGTTGCCGAGCGGCATCGCCTTGAGCGTGACCGCTTGCTGGTAGATCCGCTGCGCGTTCTGCGAGATTTCATCCGGCGTATCGAGCAGCACGCCAGCGGGGGCGCTGCCCATCATCGTCGGATGCGCGGAGTGGCATGCCACGCAGCGCTGCTGCAACACAGGCGCGATGTCGGCCACTTTCACCGTGGGCGCGTTCGCGGCCTGCGCCTGCGCGACCATCGGCTTCGGCATGGTCCAGAAGAGGGCGCCGAACATCAGCGCGATGCCCACCAGCGGCAGATACCACAGCACCTGGCCGCGATGACGCATCACGAAGAACTGACGGATCAGCGCGCCGGCCAGCATGATCACGAGGAGCACGGCCCAGTTGTACGGATGCGTGTACGTCATCGCGTAGTGGTTCGACAGCATCGCGAACACCACGGGCAGCGTGAAATACGTGTTGTGCACCGAGCGTTGCTTGCCGCGCTTGCCGTAGACCGGATTGGGCGTGTCGCCCTTCAACATCGCGTCGACCATCTTGCGCTGGCCGGGAATGATCACGAAGAACACGTTCGCCGACATGATCGTCGCGAGCATCGCGCCCATGATCAGATAGGCTGCGCGTCCCGCAAAGATGTGACACGCGAGCCACGCCGCGATCAGCACATACACGCCGACGCAGATGCCGAGCACCTTGTCCTTGTTGCCGAGCATCCGGCACAGCGAGTCGTACACGATCCAGCCCGCCGCGAGAAAGCCGAGCGCCGACGCGACGGCGACCACCGGGCCCATGTCGAGCACATTCCTGTCGATCAGATACGTGGACGGCGAAAACAGATACAGCACGGTGAAAAGACCGAAGCCCGACAGCCACGTGGTGTAGGACGGCCACTTCGACCAGTGCAGGTCGTCCGGCATTTCGGGCGGCGCGACCGTGTACTTCTGCATGTTGTAGAAGCCGCCGCCGTGCACGTGCCACAGTTCGCCGAACACGCCGCGCCGGCGCTGGTTCGGGTCCTGCGGCGGTCTCAGGCTGTTGTCGAGCGCGACGAAATAGAACGACTCGCCGATCCACGCAATGGCGGCGATGACGTGAAACCAGCGAATCGCGAGATTCAACCAGTCGGTGATAAAGCCTTCCATGAAACTCCTCCACTTCTGATTCGTTGTTCGCGCAGCGGCGGGCCGTGCCTCGCGCATCCGCCTGACGGATGGATTGCGCCTGCCGGACGCCGCCCCGCGGACTGCGGGTGAAAGACGCCATGCGCTCAGTTCGCACGGCGTCGTTTTGCCGGGTTTTTATTGGGCTCTTGCGTAGAACACGTATTGCGCCGACGCGCTCAGCTGCCCCGATAGGTGCTGTACGACCAGGGCGACACGAGGAGCGGCACGTGATAGTGCGCAGCAGCGTCGGCGATGCCGAAGCGCAACACGACGCGATCCACGAAACGCGGCTCGGGCACCCTGGTGCCGATCGACGCGAAGTAGTCGCCCGCCGCGAACACCAGTTCGTATTCGCCCGCGACAAGAGCGTCGCCTTGCAGGAGCGGCTCGTCGCAGCGGCCGTCGTCATTGGTGAGCGTCGTTTTCAGCGCGCGGCGTGTGTCGCCCGAAAGCGCGAAGAGTTCGACCTTGATGCCCGCGCCGGGACGGCCGTTCGCGGTGTCGAGCACATGGGTAGTGAGCTTTCCCATTCGCAGTTTTCCTTGTGTGTTTGCGAGGTTTCGGCGGCGGCCCGATCCAGATACGTGTGCGGCGGATCGAGGCTCCACGTCAGTGGCTACATACCCGTCGGCGAATTGAAGCGAGCGCCGTGGCAGCCATTGTAAAAAGTTGTTCTGTCCAGCGCGCGCCCGATAAGAAAGATAATAGCTGGCGCATGAAGGACAGTGCGCTGAAAGCCGCGCGACGCTTCAGGCGCATACGATCCCCACTGGATCGTACCGGCGTCAAAAATGGCCCACTATATCGGCAGCCTGAAGATGGTTATCGCAGCGGCGCGAGTTGCCATCGTTATTTTGGCCGTCGAAGGTTACGCCTGTGCGCCGCAGCAACGGCCGGCCCGGGCAGACAGCACGGGCCTGCTGCGCGGCGCACGTCCCGAAGACGGCGCATGACGCTGGGTAACCGGGCCAACGGCGTTCGACGGGACGCGGCGGCGCGGTTCGTGCGCCGTCACATCGCGTTCGGACGACTTTGCACGGAAGCAATCAGGCGGAGAAAACGGATGGCGATGGCAGAGGCATTACAGAACACGAACAAGCCACGCAGAACCCTGCTGGTGAAGCACGCAGACGTGCTCGTCATGATGGACGGCGCGCGGCGCGAGTTGCGCGACGGCGGCCTTTATATCGAGGACAACCGCATCGTCGCGGTCGGGCCAACGGCGCAACTGCCGCCCACCGCGGACGAAGTGCTGGACATGCGCGGGCATCTGGTGATTCCGGGCCTCGTGAATACGCACCACCACATGTACCAGAGCTTGACGCGCGCGATCCCGGCCGCGCAGAACGCCGAGTTGTTCGGCTGGCTCACGAATCTGTACAAGGTGTGGGCGAATCTCACGCCGGAGATGATCGAAGTATCGACGCTGACCGCGATGGCCGAGCTCTTGCTCTCCGGCTGCACCACGTCGAGCGACCATCTTTATATCTACCCGAACGGCAGCCGGCTCGACGACAGCATCGCCGCCGCGCGCCGCATCGGCATGCGCTTTCACGCGGCGCGCGGCAGCATGAGCGTGGGGCGCAAAGACGGCGGCCTGCCGCCCGATTCGGTGGTGGAGCGCGAGGCGGACATTCTGGAAGACACGCAACGGCTCATCGAGACATATCACGACGACGGCCGTTACGCGATGCTGCGCATGGTCGTCGCGCCGTGCTCGCCGTTTTCGGTGAGCCGCGACCTGATGCGCGAGTCGGCGGTGCTGGCGCGGCACTATGGCGTGTCGCTGCACACGCATCTTGCGGAGAACAGCAACGACATTGCCTATAGCCGCGAGAAATTTGGCATGACACCCGCGCAATACGCGGAAGATCTGGGCTGGGTCGGGCGCGACGTGTGGCACGCGCACTGCGTGCAGTTGGACGATGCCGGCATCGAGCTCTTTGCGCGCACGGGCACGGGCATCGCGCATTGTCCGTGCTCGAACATGCGGCTTGCGTCCGGCATTGCGCCAGTCGGGCGGATGCGGCGCGCGGGTGTGCCGGTCGGCCTCGGCGTGGACGGCTCGGCGTCGAACGACGGCGCGCAGATGGTTGCCGAAGTGCGCCAGGCGTTGCTGTTGCAGCGCGTCGGTTTTGGCCCGGATGCGATGACCGCCCGCGAAGCATTGGAGATCGCCACGCTTGGCGGCGCCAGGGTGCTCAATCGCGACGACATCGGCGCGCTTGCTCCCGGCATGGCGGCGGACTTCGTGTCGTTCGATCTGCGTCAGCCGCTCTTTGCCGGCGCGTTGCACGACCCGGTGGCGGCGCTGGTGTTCTGCGCGCCGTCGCAGGTGAGTCATAGCGTGATCGGCGGCAAGGTCGTGGTGCGGGACGGGCAGTTGACGACGCTGGAACTGGGACCGGTCATCGAGCGGCATAACCGGCTGGCGCAAACGCTTTACGAAGCCGCGGGGTAAGGCGCGGTGCGGCGTGCCGCGGGCGCTCCTGCGAGCCGTTGCACGCACGCGCCCGCGGCGACGCCCGGCGCTGCGGCATCAAGGCTTGTCGATCAGCGTTTTGGTCGCTTCGGCGACGAGGCTGCGCAGCCAGCGCACCTCGTCCGAATAATGGACGCGCTCGTGCCAGAGCTGGTAGTACTGCATGGGCGGGAAGTCGAGCGGCGCGGGCACCACGGTGAGCGGCAGGAACTTCGCGTAGTAGTCGGCGAAAAGGCGCGTCGTCGTGAAGATCAGATCGGATTTGATCAGCACGTACGGCGCGAGATTGAAGTACGGCAGCGTGACGACCACGTGGCGTTTCAGGCGTTCGCGCGCGAGATGCACGTCGATCGCGCCGCGCTGGCCAACTGAATACGGAGTGGGCGCAAGATGCGGGGCGTTCAGGTACTGGTCGAGCGTGAGACCGCCGCGCTTGGCGAACGGGTGCGTGTTGCTCATCAGGCAGACAATCTGGTCGACGAACAGGTTGGACAGATGCAGCTGCTCGGGCGGCTCCGGCCAGTTGCCGACGACGATGTCGAGCTTGCCGTCCTCGAGCGCCAGTTCGTAGTCGAACGCGGGGCCGAGCGAATGAAATTCGAGCGTCGCGTTCGGCGCGGCCTGACGGAAGCGCTCGACCACCGTCGGTACGAACAGCACGTTGAGATAATCCGGGCAGCCGATCCGGTAGCAGCGGATCGACGTCGCCGGATCGAAGTTGTGTTGCTGGAACTTGATGCGTTCGATTTCCCGCAGCGCGTTCTGCACCGGCTCGAGCAGGCGCAGGCCGTATTCGGTCGGCACCATGCCCGACTTGCCGCGCACGAGCAGCGGGTCGCCGGTGATGTCGCGCAGGCGGCGCAGCGCGGCGCTGATCGCAGGCTGCGATTGATTAAGTTTGACGGCCGCGCGCGTGACGCTGCGCTCCATCAACAAGGTGTGCAAGACGCGTAAAAGATAGGTATCGATCGCCTCGCGTTGCTGACTCATGACTTCTCCGAAATATATGTTCTGGCTGATCGACGGGGTGGTGGGGTATATGCGTTTTAATATGAACGAAAAGCGGCGTCAAGGGAGGCATACCCGCAGAGCGTGCTGTGGCGGGGCTTTCCGCGAATTTTGTCGGCTCGACTGAGCGGGGCGAATTAGGTATTGTCATCCGGTTGTGGTGACGGATCGTCGGGTGCAACGCGACGAACGTACCCAACCGGCTTTACTGACGCATGACGGAATCACATGAGCGACTCTTCTTATAGCGACGGCGCTGCCGCGCAGCCGGCACGCGGGACGGCACCCCGGCCGGAACAGGCGGCGCCGCGGTTGATGCTCAAGGGCATCAGCAAACAATATCCGGCCGTGCGAGCCAACGACGACGTCACGCTGATCGTCGCGCCGGGCGAGATCCACGCGGTGCTCGGCGAAAACGGCGCGGGCAAGAGCACGCTGATGAAAATCATCTACGGCGCGGTGCGGCCGGACGCGGGCGAAATCCAGTGGGAAGGCGAGACGCTCGAGATCGCGAGCCCGGCGGCGGCGCGCAAGCTCGGCATCGGCATGGTGTTTCAGCACTTTTCGCTGTTCGAGACGCTCACGGTCGGGGAAAACATCGCGCTCGCGCTCGACGAGCCGTTCGACCTCAAGGCGCTTGCAAAACGCATCCGCGAAGTATCGGCCGATTACGGCCTCGAGATCGACCCGCAGCGCCACGTGCATAGCCTGACGGTCGGCGAACGCCAGCGTGTGGAGATCGTGCGCTGCCTGTTGCAGAACCCGCGTCTTCTCATCATGGACGAACCCACGTCCGTGCTCACGCCGCAGGCCGTGCGCAAGCTGTTCGCGACGCTGCGCCGCCTCGCCGCGGAAGGCTGCAGCATTCTGTACATCAGCCACAAGCTCGATGAGATTCAGGAACTGTGCGACACCGCGACGGTTATGCGCGGCGGCCGCGTGACCGGCCATGTAGAGCCGAAAGAGGAGACGCACGCGTCGCTCGCGCAACTCATGGTCGGCCATTCGCTGCCGGACTACACGCGCCGCGAGCACAATCCGGGCGAGGTGCTGCTCGACGTCAGGGCGTTGTCCGTGGCGAGCGACGACCCGTTCGGCACGTCGCTCGACAACGTCTCGTTTGCCGTGCACGCGGGCGAAATTTTCGGCATTGCCGGTGTATCGGGCAATGGCCAGGCGGAATTGCTGTCGGCGCTGTCTGGCGAAAAGCGCGGCGCGAGCCGGCAGCCGGCCGACGCCATCAGGATCTGCGGCAAGCCCGCGGGGCGCCTCGGCGCGGGCGCGCGGCGCGCGCTCGGCTTCGGCTTCGTGCCGGAAGAGCGGCTTGGCCGCGGCGCCGTGCCGGCGATGACGCTTTCCGAAAACGCGCTGCTGACCGCGCATCGTCAGAAGATGGTGAGCTCGGGCTGGATCAGGGCGGGCGCGATGCGCGCGTTTGCAAAGCGCTGCATCGACGCCTTCGACGTGCGTTGCGGCGGCGCCGAAGCGCTCGCACAGAGTCTGTCGGGCGGCAATCTGCAGAAGTACATCGTGGGCCGCGAGATTCTCCAGGCACCGAAGGTGCTGGTGGTCGCGCAGCCGACATGGGGCGTCGACGTCGGCGCCGCGGCCTTCATTCGCCAGCAGTTGCTGGATCTGTCGGCGCGCGGCGTGGCGATCCTCGTGATTTCCGAGGAACTGGAAGAGCTCTTCGACATCTGCGACCGCATCGCGGTGCTCGCGGGCGGCAGGCTTTCGCCGGTGCGCGCCACGGGCGCGACCAACGCCGAGGAAATCGGCCGCTGGATGGCGGGTCTCTTCGGCGGCCGCGAGGGCACGGCGCCTTCAGCCGGACATCCGGCGCACGTCTGAGCCCGCCGGCGCCCCGTACAAGAACCGGACAATAACCACGCTACCCATGATTCTTCCGTATCGACTCGAAGCGCGCACCACGCCGTCGCGCACCATGCAGCTCGCCGTGCCGCTGATCGCCGCGTTGCTGACGCTCGCCATCGGTTTCGCGATCTTCGGCCTCGTCGGCCGCGATCCGCTGCAGGCCATGCATGCGTTTTTCATCGAACCGCTGTCGAGCGTGAACGGCTGGTCGGAGCTTCTGCTGAAGGCTTCGCCGCTGTGCCTGATCGGCCTCGGCCTTGCAATCGGTTATCGCGCGAACGTCTGGAATATCGGCGCCGAAGGGCAGATGCTGCTCGGCGGCATTGCCGCAAGCGGCGTGGCGATCTATTTCGATCAGGCCACCGGCTGGTGGATCCTGTTTCTGATGATGCTGGCCGGCGTGATCGGCGGCATGGTGTGGGCGGCCATTCCCGCGCTGCTGAAAAGCCGTTTCAACACCAACGAAATTCTCGTGAGCCTGATGCTCACCTATGTGGCGACGCAGCTGCTGATCTATCTCGTGAGCGGCCCGTGGCGCGATCCGCAGGGCATGAACTTTCCGCTCTCGGAAATGTTCAGCGGCGACGCGCTCTATCCGACGCTTTACGGCGACTGGCACTGGAAGTGGCTGCGCGGCACGCGGCTGAACGCGTCCGTGTTCATCACCCTCATCGCGATCCCGCTCGTCTGGCTCTTCATGAGGAAGAGTTTCGCCGGCTACCGGATGAACGTCGGCGGTCTCGCGCCGCTCGCCGCGCGCTACGCGGGCTTCTCCGACAAGAAGACCATCTGGATGTCGCTTCTCATCAGCGGCGGACTCGCCGGTCTCGCCGGCATGGGCGAGATCGCCGGGCCGATCGGCCAGTTGCAGGCCACCTGGTCGCCGGGTTACGGCTTCACGGCGATCATCGTCGTGTTCGTGGGACGGCTGCATCCGCTCGGCATCGTGCTCGCGAGCCTGCTGATGGCGCTGTTGTATCTCGGCGGCGAGGCCGTGCAGACGTCGATGCAACTGCCGCAGGCGCTCTCGGGCGTGTTCCAGGGGCTCTTGCTGTTCTGCCTGCTCGGCGCCGACCTGTTCGTCAATTACCGCGTGCGCCGGCGCTCCGTGGCCGCGCAAGCGCACTGACCCGTTCACCGTTCGGCTCCTGCCGCTACCATTTAGCCGCCGCATTCCATGGATATTCAACAAGCCAGCGCGCTCACCTCGAGCGCCGTCACCGCCGCGATTCCGCTGATGTTCGCGGGCGCGGGCGAACTCGTCGCCGAAAAGTCGGGCGTCCTCAATCTCGGCGTGGAGGGCATGATGCTGATGGGCGCCGTAACCGGCTACGCGGTCACCGCGATCACCGGCAGCCCGTGGCTCGGCGTGCTGGCCGCCATCGGCGCGGGGCTCGCCATGTCGCTGCTGTTCGCGTTCCTCACGCTGACCATGCTCGCCAACCAGGTTGCCACGGGTCTCTCGCTGACCATCTTCGGCATCGGGCTCTCCGCGTACGTGGGCAAACCGTATACGTCGGCGGCCGTGCGCGCCAGCATCGACACGTGGGCCATTCCCGGCCTCTCGAAGATTCCGGTGCTCGGGCCGGCGCTCTTCAGTCTCACGCCGCTCGATTACCTCGCGTTCCTGATGTTCGCGGTGATCGGCTGGTTTCTGTATCGCACACGCGCGGGGCTCGTGCTGCGCTCGGTCGGCGAATCGCCGCAGGTCGCGCATTCGGTGGGCTTTCCGGTGGTCGGCGTGCGCTACGGCGCGGTCGCGTTCGGCGGCGGCATGGCGGGGCTCGCGGGCGGCTATTACTCGATCGTCAATCTGCACCTCTGGCAGGAACAGCTCACCTCGGGCCGCGGCTGGATCGCGCTCGCGCTCGTCGTGTTCGCGACGTGGCGCCCCGGGCGTCTGCTGATCGGCGCGCTGCTGTTCGGCGCGGTGACGGGCCTGCAGTTCTACGCGCAGGCGATCGGCGTGCCCGTGCCGACGCAGTTTCTCGCGATGCTGCCGTATGTCGCGACGGTCGTCGTGCTGGTGCTGATTTCACGCAACCCGAACACGATTCGCCTCAATGCGCCGGCGTCGCTCGGCAAGCCGTTTTTCTCGGCGGGCTGACGCGCCGCGTTCATGGCCACACGTTTCAATGACTGGATCAACACGACAGGAGAAAACATGAAGAAAAGAAATCTGCTGACCGCTTTCGCATGGGGCGCCGCCTCGCTCGCGCTGGCTGCCGCCGCTACCGCGCCGCTCGCGCAATCGGCGCAGGCCGCGGACGCGCCGGGCGTCGCGTTCGTCTATCTCGGCAATCCGGGCGATGCCGGCTGGACCTTCGCGCATGACCAGGGCTCGAAGGAAGCCGAAGCGAAGTTCGGCAACAAGATCAAGATCACGCGCGTCGAGAACGTGCCCGAATCGGCGGACTCCGAGCGCGTGTTCCGCGATCTGGCGAACAAGGGCAACAAGGTCATCATCGGGACGAGCTTCGGCTATCAGGACTTCGAGCTGAAAGTCGCGAAGGATTTCCCGGACACGGTCTTCCTGCACGCGACCGGCTACAAGAAGGCGCCGAACTTCGGTACCTACGACGTGCGCATGTATCAGGGCGCGTATCTGGCCGGCGTCGCCGCGGGCTATGTCACGAAGACGAACACGCTCGGCTTCGTCGCCTCCGTGCCGATTCCGGAAGTGGTGCGTAACATCAACGCGTACACGCTCGGCGCGCGCTCGGTGAATCCGAAGGTGCACACCAAGGTCATCTGGATCAACAGCTGGTTCGACCCGGGCAAGGAAAAGCAGGCCGCCGAAACGCTGATCGGGCAGGGCGCCGACGTGCTGCTGCAGAACACCGACTCCAGCGCGACGCTCGCCACCGCGTCCGAAAAGCACGTGCACGCGTTCGGCTGGGATTCGGACATGAAGAAGTTCGGCCCGAACGCGCATCTCGGCTCCGTGGTCGCGCACTGGGGCGTGTACTACGACGCGGCGATCCAGCAGGTGCTCGACGGCAAATGGAAGAACGATCCGGTGTGGTGGGGCATTCCGCAGAAAGCCGTCGATCTCGAAGATCTGAATAGCTCGGCGATTCCCGCCGACGCGCAGAAGAAGGTGGCCGCGAAGCGCGACGAACTTGCGGGCGGCAAGTGGGACGTGTTCTCCGGCCCGATCAAGGATCAGTCGGGCACGGTGAAGGTGCCGGCCGGCAAGACGCTGACCGATCCGGAACTGCAGCGTCTGAACTGGTACGTCGAAGGCGTGGACGGTTCGCTGCCGAAGTAAGCGGATAACACCTGGCGGGATCGTCTGCTCGCGCCTTGATGACGGAAGAGCTGCGTCCCTTTGTAGGGAAACGCAGCTCTTTTTGTCTGATTCGTGCGATGCGGCGATGCGGCGATGCGGCGATGCCGCGTGCCGCGCCCGGACGGCGTCAATCGTCGATGCGCAGGCCGACCTTGATCGTCACTTGCCAGTAAGCGACGCGGTCGTTTTCGATCTGGCCCCGCGTTTCCGTCACCTCGAACCAGTGCAGGTTGCGCAGCGTTTTCGACGCCTTGGCGATGGCCGTGCTGATGGCGTCGTCGATCGATTTCGTCGATGAGCCGGTCAGTTCGATCTGCTTGTAGACGTGGTCTGACATGAGGTTTCTCCTTTGATCTTCGTTGGCGTTCAGAAAGTATAGGAAACGCGGCCGCTAGCACACGGCCGCTGCATCAGCGCGTGATGTCGCACGCCGCATGCCCGCTATGTCCTTTATGTTCCGCATGGCCGGCATGCCCCGCCTCGCGCCGCGCCGTTATGATGTCCGTCCGATGCAATCTGAACGCGACGAGGTTCGAAAGTGGAAATTGGGTTTTGCGGTCCGGGTCTGATGGGTGCGCCGATGATCCGGCATCTGCTGCGCGCGGGGCACACGGTGCACGTGTGGAATCGCACGCGGGCGAAGGCGGAGGCGCTCGCGGCGGACGGCGCGAAGGTCGTCGATACGCCGCGCGAACTCGCCGGGCGCTGCGACGCGGTGCTGCTGTGTCTCGCGGATGCCGCGGCGGTCGAGCAAACCGTGTTCGGCCCGGCAGGGCTGCTTGATGCGGGCGGAGACCCCGCGCCGCGCCGGGTTCGCTGGATCGTCGATCATTCGAGCATTCCGCCTGCGGCGACGCGCGCGTTGGCGCGGCGGGCGGCGGAGTTGACTGGGGAAACGAGCGGAGAAACGAGCGGAGAAACGAGCGGAGAAACGAGCGGAGAATCGGCCGAAGAATCGGCGTTGCGCGCAGGCGCGGGCGCTGCCCCTGAAGCCGGCGCCGCGCGGGCCGCAACCGGGCGAGAAGCCACGGGTTCGGCAGCGCCGGCAGGGTCAGCAAGCTCAGCAGCGCCAGCGGACACCCCCGCCACAGCGGCCAACGCGCCGATCGGCTGGATCGACGCGCCGGTATCAGGCGGCGTGGCGGGCGCCGTGGCCGGCACGCTCGCGGTGATGGCGGGCGGCGCCGCGGCCGATGTCGAGGCCGTCACGCCCTTGCTCGCCGCCTACGCCGCCCGCGTGACGCACATGGGCGACGTCGGCGCGGGCCAGACCGCCAAGCTCTGCAATCAGACGATCGTCACCGCGACCATCGCGGCGATTGCCGAGGCGGTGAGCCTTGCCGCGCGCAGCGGCATCGACGCCGCGAGGCTTCCCGAAGCGCTCGCGGGCGGTTGGGCCGATTCGGTGCTGCTGCAAAGCTTCGTGCCGCGCATGACGCAAGGCGGCTTTGCGCCGATCGGCGCGCTGCGCACGTTCCAGAAGGACGTCGATACCGTCGCCGCCACGGCCTATGAGACCGGCACGCCGATGCCGGTTGCATCGACGGTGCAGCAGTTGTTGCGGCTCGGCGCCGCCATGGGACTGGGCGAGGCCGATTTTTCGGCGTTTATCGACATTCTGCAGACGCCGCGCGGCGACGCCCGCCGGTAGCGCGCCGCGCGGCAGGTTGGATCGGCGCCGGGTTGAATTCCGGAAACCTGCTAAAATATTGGGTTTTTCGCCGATATCACATTCAAAGGGACGCGCCGTGCTGTCTACTGCCAATATCACCATGCAATTCGGGCCGAAGCCCCTCTTCGAGAACATCTCGGTCAAATTCGGGGAAGGGAACCGCTATGGCCTGATCGGTGCGAACGGCTGCGGTAAATCCACCTTCATGAAAATTCTCGGTGGCGACCTGGAGCCGAGCTCGGGCAACGTCATGCTGGAGCCGAACGTGCGCCTCGGCAAATTGCGCCAGGACCAGTTCGCGTATGAAGACGTGCGCGTGCTCGACGTCGTGATGATGGGCCACACCGAAATGTGGGCCGCCATGACCGAGCGCGACGCGATCTACGCGAACCCCGACGCGACCGACGACGACTACATGCACGCCGCCGAGCTCGAAGCGAAGTTCGCGGAGTACGACGGCTACACGGCCGAAGCGCGCGCGGGCGAACTGCTGCTCGGTATCGGCATTGCCATTGAAGATCACAACGGGCCCATGAGCAACGTCGCGCCGGGCTGGAAACTGCGCGTGCTGCTCGCGCAGGCACTGTTCTCGAAGCCGGACGTGCTGTTGCTCGACGAACCGACCAACAACCTGGACATCAACTCGATCCGTTGGCTGGAAGACGTGCTGAACCAGTACAACTCGACGATGATCATCATTTCGCACGATCGTCACTTTCTGAACCAGGTCTGCACGCACATGGCGGACATGGACTACGGCACGCTGAAGGTCTACCCGGGCAACTACGACGACTACATGCTCGCGAGCACGCAGGCGCGCGAGCGTCAGCAGGCCGCGAACGCCAAGGCGAAGGAGCGCGTGGCCGACCTGCAGGACTTCGTGCGCCGCTTCTCGGCGAACAAGTCGAAGGCGCGCCAGGCCACCAGCCGTCTGAAGATGATCGACAAGATCAAGATCGAGGAATTCAAGCCGTCGTCGCGGCAGAATCCGTTTATCCGCTTTGAGTTCGAGAAGAAGCTGCACAACATTGCGGTGGTCGCGGAAAGCATCTCGAAGAAGTACGAGCGCACCATCTTCAACAACTTCAGCATTAGCGTGCAGCCGGGCGAGCGCATTGCGATCATCGGCGAAAACGGCGCGGGCAAGACCACGCTGCTGCGCTCGCTGCTTGGCAATCTGCAGCTCGATCACGGCACGGTGAAGTGGGCGGAAAACGCAAACATCGGCTACATGCCGCAGGACACCTACGAGGAGTTTCCCGACGACGTCACGCTGATGGAATGGATCGACGCCTACCGCAAGGAAGGCGACGACGAGCAGATGGTGCGCGGCACGCTCGGCCGGCTGCTCTTCAATGCCGACGACATCCGCAAATCGGTGAAAGTGCTCTCGGGCGGCGAGAAGGGCCGCATGATCTGGGGCAAGCTCATGCTCGGCCGCCACAACGTGCTGATGATGGACGAGCCGACCAATCACATGGATATGGAATCCATCGAGTCGCTGCAGATCGCGCTCGACAAGTTCGAAGGCACGCTGATTTTCGTCTCGCACGACCGCGAGTTCGTGAGCGGTCTGGCCAACCGGATCATCGAAGTGAAGACGGACGGCACGCTGAACGACTTCGGCGGCAATTACGAGGACTTTCTGGCGAGCCAGGGGGTGCAGTAAAGCCCGCCCGCCTGGCGCAGACAGGTCCGTGGCTCGGAACGCAAAGCCCGCTTCGTCGAAGCGGGCTTTTTTCGTTCAGCCGGCCTCGCGCCCGCCGGCGCCCCCGAAATCCCTTAGTCCCCGCGCTGGTTAGAATAGAACCACCATCATCCGAAGCCAGGGCCGAATCATGAAGACCTACGACACCCTCTACATCGACGGCAAATGGATCGCGCCCTGCGGCACGGGCACGATCGACGTGATCGATTCCGGCACCGAGGAGCTCATGGGGCGCATCCCCGAAGGCGTCGAGGCGGATGCCGAAAGCGCGATTGCCGCGGCGCGCGTGGCCTTCGACGGCTGGGCCGCGACGCCCGCTGCTACGCGCGGCGAGTATCTCAAACGCATCGCGGCCAATCTGCAAGCGCGCACCGAGGAACTGGCCGCGCTCATCGCCGGCGAAGTCGGTATGCCGCTCAAGCTCGCGCGCGCAATCCAGGTGGGCAGTCCCGTCTATAACTGGAACGCGTACGCCAGGCTTGCCGGGAGCTTCGAATTCGAGGAGCGCGTGGGCAATTCGCTCGTCGTGCGCGAGCCGGTCGGCGTGGTCGCGGCGATCACGCCCTGGAACTATCCGCTCAACCAGATCACGCTGAAGGTCGCCGCGGCGCTCGCGGCCGGCTGCACGGTCGTGCTCAAGCCCTCGGAGATCGCGCCGCTCAATGCGTTCGTCCTCGCCGAGGCGATTCACGAAGCCGGGCTGCCCGCCGGCGTATTCAATCTCGTCAGCGGTTACGGGCCGGTGGTCGGCGAAATCCTGGCGAGCCATCCATCGGTCGACATGGTGTCGTTCACCGGCTCGACGCGCGCCGGCAAACGCGTGTCCGAACTGGCGGCCGCGACGATCAAGCGGGTCGCGCTCGAACTGGGCGGCAAGTCGGCGTCGGTCATTCTAGACGACGCCGATTTCGCCGCCGCCGTCAAAGGCACCGTCAGCGCGTGCTTCCTCAACTCCGGGCAGACGTGCTCCGCGCACACACGCATGCTGGTGCCCGAAGCGCGCTACGACGAAGCGCGTGCGCTCGCGAAACAGGCGGCCGAAAGCTACACACCGGGTGATCCGCGCGACGAAAAAACGCGCCTTGGACCGTTGGCGTCGGCGGCGCAGCAGGCGCGCGTGCAGCAGTACATTGCGAAGGGTATCGAGGAGGGCGCCGAGCTCGTGACAGGCGGCGCGGGACTGCCGGACGGCGTGACCAAAGGCTTCTTCGTCAAGCCGACGGTGTTCGGCCGCGTGCATCCGAAAGCCACCATCGCGCAAGAGGAAATCTTCGGCCCTGTGCTGTCCATTCTCACCTACAAGGACGAAGAAGAAGCGATTCGGATTGCCAACGATTCGCTGTATGGACTCGGCGGCGCGGTATGGGCCGGCAGCGACGAGCGCGCGCAGCGCGTCGCGCGCCGCATGCGCACGGGCCAGGTCGACATCAACGGCGGCGCGTGGAATATGGCCGCGCCGTTCGGCGGCTTCAAGCAGTCGGGCTTTGGACGCGAGAACGGCGTCTACGGCCTCGAGGAATATCTCGAACTCAAGTCGATGCAATTCAAAGTCTGATCAGCATGACCGGCGTCAAGTGCGACCCAGACGCGGCGCCTGCATTCGCCAGCCGGTTGACCTGACGCAACCCCGGCTGCGCCCGACGGACGATGATCCACGCTTTGCCAATCGTTCGTCGGGTCAGCCATGCTCCATTCACATTCGTTCTCCCCACTCGTTATTCGCGGCCGCTCGCTACTGCCGATCGTGCAGGGCGGCATGGGCGTCGGTGTCTCCGCACACCGGCTTGCCGGCAGCGTCGCGCGCGAGGGCGCGCTCGGCACCATCGCCAGCATCGACCTGCGGCATCACCATCCGGATCTCGTTGAACGCTGCCGCCAGTCGCCCGAACGCGCCACGCTGGACGAGGCGAATCTGACGGCCCTCGCGCGCGAAATCCATGCGGCGAAGACACTCAGCGAAGGCCGCGGCATGATCGCCGTCAACGTGATGAAGGCGGTCAGCGCGCAGGCGGATTACGTGCGCGTCGCCTGCGAAAGCGGCGCGGACGCGATCGTGATGGGCGCAGGCTTGCCGCTCGATCTGCCGGAGATGACGCAAGGCCACGACATCGCGCTGATTCCGATCCTGTCGGATAGCCGCGGCGTCTCACTCGTGCTGAAGAAGTGGATGAAGAAAGGCCGTTTGCCCGACGCGGTCGTGATCGAACACCCCGCGCATGCGGGCGGGCATCTCGGCGTGAGCAACATCGCGGACATGAACGACCCGCGCTTCGACTTCATGCGCATTCTCGAGGAACTGGACGCCGTGTTTGTCTCGCTCGGACTCGATCGCCGGGACGTGCCGTTGATTCTCGCGGGCGGCATCAATAGCCACGAGGCCGTGCGCAGGCTGCTCGACGCCGGCGCGAACGGCGTGCAGCTGGGCACACCGTTCGCCGTGACCGAGGAGGGCGATGCGCACCCGAACTTCAAGCGCGTGCTGGCTGAGGCAGCGCCGGAAGACATCGTCGAATTCGTCAGCGTGACCGGCTTGCCGGCGCGTGCCGTGAAAACGCCGTGGCTCACGCGCTATTTGCGGCACGAGGCGCGGATTCGCGAGAAGGTCGGCGCGCTCAGGCATGCGTGCCCGACCGCACTCGAGTGCCTGAGCGTGTGCGGCTGGCGCGACGGCGTGGAGAAGTTCGGTCACTTCTGCATCGACACGCGGCTTGCCGCGGCGCTGCGCGGCGACGTGGCAAACGGCCTCTTTTTCCGCGGCAAGGAAGCGCTGCCGTTCGGCACAGCCATTCGCAGCGTGCACGACCTGATCGAACTGCTGCTGACCGGCGCGATGCGACCGGCTGTCGCAGGGCGCTGGGCGTTCTCGCTCGGTTGATGGGCGTCAAACGGCCGCCCGGCCGGAGCTTCGACAATCCACGCACATCACCACTATTCGGGGAAGCAAATGAAACTCTTGCTCAGCAACACAGTCAGGGCTGCCGTTGCGGCATCGGCCATGTTCTGCGCGGCCGCGTTGACGACTGAGGTACATGCCGAGGCGAATGCCGCCGGCGACGACGCGATGAGCGGCATTCACGCCGGCGACGTGCTCGTGCGTCTGCGCGCGATCAGCATCATGCCGAGCGTCTCGACGACAGGCGCGCTGTCGACGCTGAACACCGACGTGAGCAACGCGACCGTGCCCGAGCTGGATCTGACCTACATGATCCGCGATTACCTCGGCGTCGAACTGATTCTCGCGACTTCGCGGCATCAGCTGACGTCGAGCATCGGCGGGTTGGGCGGCGTGAATGTGCTGCCGCCGACCTTGCTGCTGCAATATCACTTCAATCACGCCGGGCGCGTGCGTCCCTACGTCGGCGCGGGGATGAACTACACGTTGTTCTACAACAACGGCCTGCACGCGGGCGGGCAGCCGGTGTCCATCCGCAATCACAGCTTCGGTCCGGCGTTGCAGGCGGGCGTCGACGTTCAGGTCACGAAGACGCTGTTCGTCAACGCGGACATCAAGAAAATATGGATGCACACGGACGCGTCGCTCGGCGGCCAGCCGCTTGGCCGCGTGAGCATCGATCCGGTGGTGGTGGGGCTCGGCGTCGGTATGCGCTTCTGACGACGCCGGCCAGCGCATGAAGTAGGCCTGCAGGCGGCTGTGCCGGGACGTCTGAGGCGACGCCCGGCGAATCTCTCACAACCTGTCGTTCTGAAAGCGCATGGCCGTGCCTTCCTGCTCGATGCGCGTCCATACGACGCGCTTTTCTTCGTCGCTCATGAACACCCAGTTGGACACTTCGCCGGCCGTGCGGCCGCAGCCCTTGCAGACTTCGTCGAAAAGGGTCGAGCACACGCCGATGCAGGGGCTGTCGGGAAGAGCATGAAGATTGGAAGCCATCGGAAACCTTGCAGCAGGAAAGCGGAGTTCCGCTATGTTAACCGATACGCGGCGCGAGCCCAGGTGCGCCGAGCCGCGCACTCGCCCCCGCCACTTCATCGCGCAATGCTGTAACCGATCCGCGCCATCCAGTGCTGACGGTTGTTGTAGTCGAGCAGATCCTCGCCGTAGCCGTTGAAATAGCCGATCCACAGATAGCCGCCCCACGCGCTGCCGATCAGCTTCGCGAGCGGATAGGTGAACTGCGTGTCGACGCTGCCGTACCAGTGCTTCGTGCCCTTGCGCAGCGTGGTGGCGAGTTGCCAGCCGTCCGGGCTGCCGTATTTGACGAGCAGGTCGACGTAGCCGCGATAGGCCGCAATATCGGGGTTGTTCTTTGTGCCGAAGTAGTAGTAGATCTTTGGCGACACCGTCAGATGGTTCGCCGTCAGATCGCCGAATTCCCACGTGGGGCGAATAAAGGGCATGTTGATGCTGCGCGAATCGTTTCCGCCTTTGCCGTTCGATTCATGCGCGACGCCGGCGGCGAACCCCATCCTCCTGAAGAACGGGCTGCGCCAGCCTGTGTCCGGCACGTAATAGAACAGCTGCGGCGAGTACGTCGTGTCGCGAAACGGCCGCGAGGCCGCGGAGAGGTCCCATACCGACGTCTGCGTATAGGCGAAGTACAGGTTGTCGGTGAACGCTTTGGAGCGCAGGTCGTCCGGAATACGCAGGCGATACTTGAAGCTCAACTGCAGCCGCGCATTCGTGTCGCCGTTGTGGCCGGCGGCAAAGTACATCGGCTCGTAGTAGGAGAGGTGAGCGAACACGCCGCGTCCGGTCGTCGACAGCGAGTCGCCGGGCGGCGCGATCGCGTCGCCCGAGGGGCCGTCGAGCACGGCGGCCGTCGCCGCGGCCTGCGCGGGCGTGCTCGCGTGTGCTTCGCTGCGCTCGGCCTGGGCGATCGCGTCCTGGTCGGGGCCGCGGTTGATGACGACGAGCGCGGGCGAAGCGTCGAAACCCAGCGGGTCAATGCGCACTTCGCCGCGCGCCGCGTCCGGCCAGGGCGCCGTAAAGCGCACCTTGCGGAACTGGCCCGGCCGCAGACGCAGCGTGTCGGGCACGCCCGCCTCGCGTGCGAGTTCGAGCGGCCGCGGGGATTGTTCGCCGCCGCTCAGGTTCACGCGCAAGGTGTGCGGCACGGTGACGGTGAGCGGAGTGGCGTCGTCGGCGGAATAGAGCAGTGTGAGCTGCAGCGGCTCGTTGGCGGCGGCGATGCGCGCCGGCTGCAGCAGCGCGACCGTGGCGGCCGCGTCGCCTGAGTGCGCGCTCAACAAGGCCAGCGCCGCGAGAGCGCCCGCGAGTCTGCCGCGGCCGACGCGCCGGGGCGCGCGGCGTTGCGTCATGAAGGCGCGGTCGGTGAAGCGATTGGGTGAAGCAACAAGAAGCGCGAGGCAGACGGAAACAGGAGGCATGGGCTGTCGTCCAGGGCGAGGGCGCGCGAGCGAAACGGCGCGAGGCTTGTAGGGCTGCGGGGTGCACGGCAACCACGGGCGAACGGGTCGCCGCCGCCGTGCGAGTGCGCGTATCAACTGCCGAACGCCACCTGCCACAGCAGCGCGCCGTTGAGCAGGATGATGAAGCCCGCCGCCAGCCACGCCAGCACGAGCGGCACGCCGTGCACGCGCCAGCCGCGCATCAGCCGGGCATCGGATGCATAGCGGATCAGCGGCACGACGGCGAGCGGCAATTGCAGGCTCAGCACGACCTGGCTTGCGACCAGCAACTGGTTGGAGCCTTCCTGGCCGAACATCGTCACCGCGACGAGCGCCGGTCCGATTGCGAGCGCGCGGGTGAGCAGCGCGCGCTTCCAGCGCGGCAGACGCAGTTGCAAAAAGCCCTCCATCACCGCCTGGCCCGCCAGCGTCCCCGTGACGGTCGCGCTGAGGCCGCACGCGAGCAGAGCGGCCGCGAACAGGATGCCCGCCCAGCGCGTGCCGAGGAGCGGCGCGATCAGACGATGGGCGTCCGCGAGATCCGTGACGTCGCGGTGGCCGCTCGAGTAAAACACCGCCGCCGCGACGATCAGCAGTGCCGCATTGATCACGAAAGCAAACAGAAGGGAACCGATGGTGTCGATATTGACGACATGCAGCGCGGCCCGGATCTGCGCGTCGCTGTGGTCCGGCGCATGGTGCTTGACGAGCGACGAGTGCAGATAGAGGTTGTGCGGCATCACCGTCGCGCCGACGATGCCCGCCGCCAGCCACAGCATGCCCGCGTTGCGCACCAGCGCGCCGCTCGGCGCGGTACCGGCGAGCGCTGCGTGCCAGTCGGGCCGCGCGAGCGCCAGTTCGATCACGAAGCACAGGCCGACGAAGCCGATCAGCGAGGCGATGACCGCTTCCAGCTTGCGGCCGCCTTTCTGCTGGAGCGCGAGCAGCGCGAACGTGCAGACCGCCGACATCAGGACGCCCACCGTCAGCGATACGCCGAGGAGCAACTGCAACGCGACGGCGCTGCCGACCACCTCGGCGACGTCGCAGGCGATGATCGCCACTTCGCTCGTCAGCCACAAAAAGACCGTGCGGCGCCGCCCGGAACGCTCCCGGCAAACCTGCGCGAGGTCGCGCCCGGTGACGACGCCAAGCCGCGACGACAGCCATTGCAGCAGCATCGCCATCAGGCTCGACAGCACCACCATGCCCAGCAGTTGATAGCCGTAGCCGGCGCCCGCGCCGAGCGCCGTCGCCCAATTGCCGGGATCGATATAGCCGACGGCGATGAGCGCGCCCGCGCCGACGAACGAGAACCAGTGCGCGGGGCCTCTTTCGGGCAGACGTCGACGGCGGTTTGGGCGCAGCGCGAACGGATTCGTGTTCATGAATGCCTGAGGTCAAGGACGGCCTGATTTCGCAAGGCTTGTGCCCGGTGGGACGGTTGACGGCCGGCCAACGTGCCGGCGTCAGGCGGCGGGCGATATTGGGCTGCAGTTTGCCCGGCGGCGGCAGACGGTTGCCGGCGAGCCTGAACCGGCCAACCGAGCCGACCGAGCCCACGAAGCCCACGCCCGCGGCCCACGCCGCCGCACTCGCTGTCAGCTATTGTGCTCCGTCGTCCGGCTTCGCGCCGGCTCGCGATCCGCGCGCGAAGCTTGCTGCAAGCCTCCATCGGGCCAGCCCGCGCCCGACACTCGATGTCCACCGAACAGCCGGCCAACGCGCCGCCCTGCCGGCGCCCGGCCCGCCGGGGTTTTTTTCAGGTAGACACGCGCCGATAACCCGCTAAAATTGCGCCCATTTTCCGGCGGCGCGGCTTGCGCTGTACCGTTTGCGCGACAGTGCGGCATTTTTTTTGGTCCGCGCAATAATTAATGGTAGTTTTCGGGTTTTTCAGGGGAGCCGCAGGCGCAGCATCGGCGCTGCATCGCGGCGTGCGTGAGGACGGCCGGCTCGGACCGGTCTGGATCGGAGAACGGAATGAAAAGACGGGTAGTGGGGCAAGTGGCTGCGCTGGTCTTGTGCGCGGCGCCGTGGCTGACGGCGGCAGCGAAAGACACGCAGCTCAACGTGTATAACTGGTCCGATTACATCGCCAAGGACACCATTCCGAACTTCACCAAGCAGACCGGCGTTCAGGTCAAGTACGACAACTACGACAGCGACGACACGCTGCAAGCCAAGCTTCTGACAGGCAATTCCGGTTACGACATCGTCGTGCCGACCAGCAATTACGCCGGCAAGCAGATCGCGGCCGGCATTTTCGCGCCGCTCGACAAGTCGAAGCTGCCCAACCTCAAATATCTGGACCCGTCGCTGATGGCGCTCGTCGCCGGCGCGGATCCGGGCAACAAGTTCACGGTGCCCTGGGCCTACGGCACGACCGGGCTCGGCTACAACGTCACGAAAGCGCAGCAGATCCTCGGCAAGAACGTGCCGCTCGATAACTGGGACATTCTCTTCAAGCCGGAAAACATCTCGAAGCTGAAGGCCTGTGGCGTCTCCGTGCTGGACGCGCCGGACCAGATGTTCGCCGCCGCGCTGCACTACATCGGCAAGGACCCGATGAGCACGAACCCGGCCGACTATCGCGCCGCGCTTGCCATGCTGAAGAAAATCCGTCCGTATATCACGCAGTTCAACTCGTCGGGCTATATCAACGATCTGGTCGGCGGCGACGTGTGCTTCGCCTACGGCTGGTCGGGCGACGTCGTGATCGCGAAACATCGCGCACTCGAAGCGAAGAAGCCCTACAAGATTGAGTATTACATTCCGAAGGGCGGCGCCCCTGTGTGGTTCGACGTGATGGCGATTCCGAAGGACGCGAAGAACAAGGAAGCCGCGCTCGAGTGGATCAACTACATTGAAACGCCGCAAGTGCATGCCGCGATCACCAATGCCGTCTACTATCCGAGCGCGAACCTCGAAGCGCGCAAATACGTGGACAAGGACGTCGCGAACGATCCGGCCGTGTATCCGCCGCAAGACGTCATCAAGACGCTGTTCCTGTTGAAGCCGCTGCCGCCCGAAGTGCAACGGCTGCAGACGCGGCTCTGGACCGAGTTCAAGTCCGGCCGCTGACCGCGGCCGGAATGAACGGGTCGGCATCATCAAGAAGCCCTCGGTTGTTCACCGGGGGCTTTGTTCGTCAAACGCCGGAGTAATGCATTGTGATGAGTAGTGAGCAGTCGGGCGCGCTGGACCGGACGGCCGTGCCGCCCGCCGGCAGCAACGCCGCGGTCAGCGACGCAGCCGACAATTTCGTGCAGGTTGTCGACGTCGTGAAGAAGTTCGGCGAAACCGTGGCGGTGAAAGGGGTCAATCTGTCGGTGAAGAAGGGCGAGCTGTTCGCGCTGCTCGGCAGTTCCGGCTGCGGCAAGTCGACCTTGCTGCGCATGCTGGCCGGGCTCGAAACCGTGACCTCGGGCAAGATCCTGATCGACGGCGAGGACCTCGCGCAACTGCCGCCGTATCGGCGGCCGGTCAATATGATGTTCCAGTCGTACGCGCTTTTCCCGCACATGACGGTCGAGTCGAACGTCGCGTTCGGTTTGAAGCAGGAGGGCGTGCCGAAGGCCGAATTGAAGGAGCGCGTGCAGACGGCGCTCGAGCTCGTGCAGATGGGCCGTTTCGCGAAGCGCAAGCCGCATCAGCTCTCCGGCGGCCAGCAGCAGCGCGTCGCGCTCGCGCGCTCGCTGGTGAAGCGGCCCAAGCTGCTGCTGCTCGACGAACCCATGTCCGCGCTCGACAAGCAGATCCGTCAGCGCACGCAGATCGAACTGGTGAACATTCTCGACAAGGTTGGCGTGACCTGCATCATGGTGACGCACGATCAGGAAGAAGCGATGACGATGGCGAGCCGCCTCGCGGTCATGAGCGAAGGCGAGATCGTGCAGCTCGGCACGCCGCACGAAGTCTATGAGTATCCGAACAGCCGCTTCTCGGCGGAGTTCATCGGCTCGACGAATCTGTTCGAAGGCCATACGGTCGAGGACGAGCCCGATCACGTGTTCATCGAAACGTCCGATCTGACCTGCCGGCTCTATGTGAGCCACGGCATTACCGGTCCGCTCGGCATGCCGGTGACCATTTCCGTGCGGCCCGAGCGCATCGCGCTCACGCGCAAGCCGCCCGAAGGCGCGTTTAACTGGGGCAAAGGCGTCGTCTCCAACATCGCGTACATGGGCGGCTACTCGCTCTATCACGTGAAGCTCGACGGCGGCAAGACCGTGATCGCCAACGTGACGAGCCTTGCCCTCACCGAAATCGATCCGCCGACGTGGGGCGACGAGGTATATGTGCGCTGGAGCGCATCGGCCGGCGTGGTGCTGACGTCATGAGGCGCGCGTTCAATTCGTGGCTCGACTGGCCCGTGCGGCGCTTCAACCTGAGCGGGCGCACTGCGGTGGTGGCCGGTCCTTTCGTCTGGCTGCTGCTGTTTTTTCTGGTGCCGTTCCTGCTGGTCGTCAAGATCAGCTTTGCCGATTTGCAGCTTGGCATTCCGCCGTACACGGAGCTGACGAATTTCGCGGACGGCGCGCTCAGCATCAAGCTCGATCTGTCGCATTACGCGTTTCTCGTCACGGACAGCCTGTATTTCGCGACCTATGTGAATTCGGTCGTGGTGGCGGCGATTTCGACGCTGCTGTGCCTGCTGATCGGTTATCCGATGGCGTATTACATCGCGCGTTCGAATCCGGCGCGCCGTAATCTGCTGATGATGGCCGTCATGCTGCCGTTCTGGACGTCGTTCCTGATTCGCGTGTACGCGTGGATCGGCATTCTGAAGAACAACGGACTGCTGAATAATTTTCTCATGTCGGTGGGGCTGATTCATTCGCCGATCGAGCTGTATCACACGAATACCGCCGTTTATATCGGCATGGTGTATTCATACTTGCCGTTTCTCGTCATGCCGCTCTACGCGCATCTCGTGAAAATGGACATGACCCTGCTGGAAGCCGCTTACGACCTCGGCGCAAAGCCGTGGAAAGCGTTCTGGCAGATCACCTTGCCGCTTTCGAAGAACGGCATTATCGCCGGTTGTCTGCTGGTATTCATTCCGGCGGTGGGCGAGTACGTGATTCCGGAATTGCTCGGCGGCGCGAATACACTGATGATCGGCCGCGTCATGTGGAACGAGTTCTTCGATAACGCCGATTGGCCGATGGCTTCGGCCGTGACGTGTGCGATGGTGCTGTTGCTGTTGGTGCCGATGGCGTTTTTCCAGTACGCGCAGGCGAAGGCGATGGAGGAAAGACGCTGATGAAGCCGAACCGTATTCTGCAGTTCACCGCCCTGGCATTGGGCTTTCTGTTTCTGTATGTGCCGATTGTCAGCCTGATCGTCTATTCGTTCAACGAATCGCAGCTCGTTACCGTCTGGACGCGCTTTTCGACGCGCTGGTATGCGGCATTGCTGCACGACGACGAACTGATCGCCGCCGCGTGGCTTTCGTTGAGGGTGGCGGTGCTGACGGCGTTTGCGTCGGTGATTATCGGCACATGGGCGGGTTTCGTGCTCGCGCGCATGGGGCGTTTTCGCGGTTTCACGCTGTATACCGGCATGATCAACGCGCCGCTTGTGATTCCCGAAGTGATTCAGGGCATATCGCTGCTGTTGCTGTTCATCGAAATGGCCAAGTGGCTCGGCTGGCCGGCAGGGCGTGGCATTTTCACGATCTGGATCGGCCACGTGATGCTGTGCATTTCGTATGTGGCGATTATCGTGCAATCGCGCGTGAAGGAATTGCATCCTTCGCTCGAGGAAGCCGCGCTCGATCTCGGCGCGACGCCGCTGCGCGTCTTTTTCTCGATCACCTTGCCGTTGATTTCCCAGGCGCTCGTGTCGGGGTGGCTGCTGTCTTTTACCCTGTCGATCGACGATCTGGTGTTGTCCGCCTTCCTGTCCGGGCCTGGATCGACGACATTGCCGCTGGTGGTGTTCTCGCGCGTCAGGTTGGGCTTGAATCCTGAGATGAACGCGTTGGCCACCTTGTTCATTGCGGTGGTGACTGTCGGAGTCATCGCGGTGAATTACTTCATGCAGCGGGCCGAGAGAAAAAAGATGGGCGTGATGGCGTGAGTTCCCGGTGGCCTTTCCTCGATGCCCGCGCTGCAATCGGGGAAAGGCCCAGGGTTGGCAATGCTTAAACCCGGTAGCCGATTCTGACGCCGCCCCAATGCCGCCCCTGCACAAAAATCGGCGCGGACGCATCCTTCATCAAAACAAACTCTCCGCCGCCCATATCGCGGCGATATGTTTGCAGCAGAAACTTCTTGGTATGCGAGCCGGCGGCAAGCCCGGTGCGGTCGTTGAATAGGCGCCGGTTGCGGCAATTGGCCATATTCCATACCACATCGTCACGCTGCGGCAACGAGAACTTCAGATTGTGCGTCGGCAGATAACCGCGCACGTCGATCGCGGCGCAGAATGCGACTCGCGGATCCAGGTTCAATAACGGCTCCTGAATCGCCGGCAGCACGCGGTCGGTGAAAGCCGTGAAGCGCGTCATGAACTGCGGCGGATTGCTGCCCAGCACAGGCACATAGTGTTGATCGAAGAGATCCTCGAGCGAAATCTCGCCGCGCGCGACGGCCGCCTCGAACGCCTTGCTCACCGCCGCTGCCGCATCCTGCACGGCCTCGATAAAACGCGTGTCCGCGGTTTCCACGCCCGCCGCCGCGGTCAGCTCGATCAGGGTCTCCGAGACGCCGAGCAGATTGCCGAGCCGATCTTTGGCCTGCACGAAGTTTTCACTCGAATCTTCGACGCCGCTCGCCATGTCCAGCACCTGCGCCTCGAGTCCGCCGCATTGCGTCTCGATCTCGCCGGTCAGCGCGGCAATCTGCTCGGCCTCGTTGTTCAGATGCGCGATGGCGTCGCCCGTTGCATGCACGACCTCGCCGATCTTGCGCGTGCCCTCGCGCACCCGATGCGCCCGCTCCGTGTTCACCGAACCTTCGTTGATCAGCTGCTCGGTCTGCTGCGTAAGCTGCGCGAGCGTCGTCTCGATCTGGCCCGTCGCCTGTGCGGTTTTCGCCGACAGGTTCTTCACCTCGGCCGCCACCACGGCGAAGCTGCGCCCGGATTCGCCGGCGCGTGCGGCTTCGATCGCCGCATTCAGCGCGAGCAGATGGGTTTGCCGCGCGATCAGCGAGATTTCCTCGGAGACACGGCTGACATGGGCCAGCGCGCTGCGCAGTGCGCCGATCTGACTTTCGATCACCGTCACGCCTTCCACCAGCCCGTGGATGTCGGCGAGCGACGCCTCCAGCGTCTCCTGCGACGCTTCTACGCCGGTCGCCGCTTGCGCCGATACGTCACGCATGCCGCGCGCGGCGGTGGCTATCCGGTGATTGCCCGCGAGCGTCTGAGCGGCCGACTCGCGCAGCGCGCGGCACACCTGCGCCTGATGCTGGACGCGCGCGGCGACTTCATCCACGTGGCCTGACACATCGCAGATTTCGATACCCAGTTTGCCCGCCTGCGCGGCGATATCGCCGACGACCCCTTGTGAACGGGCCGGCCGCCGAAAGCTGAAACGCGACATGAACGTCTCCTTGATGACGCTAGCAACGCTGCCGCAGCGCACTCGTCGTGCGCGAACACAGCGTCTTCTCGATGCGTTTACGGCTCGCTTTCGGCCGACTTGATACGGGGTATCCCGCAGTCGTTATCATGTGCGCTCCGGCGCCGCGGCCGGCCTGAAGAGGCGGCCCGCCGCGGCCTTTCCCGAGCAACGGTAACGATGATCGAATCTTTCGCGCGCGTTTCGGGCTGGCAACAGCTCTATCATTTGTGGCAGCT